>Ga0265295_1001811_pt1 | contig 36392 bp, 27 predicted proteins | sample Munlansysbiofilm_FD_192503 | JGI IMG/M metagenome (GOLD analysis project Ga0265295, IMG submission 192503) | Leachate microbial communities from a municipal landfill in Southern Ontario, Canada - Methane capture system biofilm | ecosystem: Engineered > Solid waste > Landfill > Unclassified ... | reverse complement strand
TTCCCCGCAGCACCCACATGATGTGGGCGGCGGCCCACACCGCCTTCCTTTTCTTGCGTGTACAAGAAAAGTAAGCAAAAGAATACACCCTGCGCCCCAGCCCTGCGGGTACCCTCCACTTATGCCGTCAGCATGCGGATGGACCGAAACTCGCTGACGCTCAGACAGCGGTCCATCTTTATCGCCTGCTGACGACAACGCTGCGGCTGCGGCACGAAGGGGGGTTTGGTGCAGGCGTGTTTTTGTGGTACGCAAAGGGCGAAAAATTTTTCGCCCCTACGCTAGATATGAGGCGTTTGGGGATAAAATCAGCACCGTTGGTGGGTTTGGAATCGTAGGGGCAGACCCATGTGTCTGCCCTTGGTGGTGGTTTCGATTATCCGTTCGGTGCGATGCAAACACGGGCGCACACATGGGTGCGCCCCTACGCTAGATATGGGATGATCGGGGGTAAAATAGGCACCGTTGGTGGTGGCTGCCGGGACGAGACCTGGCCTGCTATTTCCTACGAATGCCGTAGGCAGGATGCCTTTTTTGATGCTTTACTACAGTTACACGTATGACTCTATTTTGTGTAACCTTGAAATAAACTGCGTATGGAAAACGTTTAAGCAACGAACACCGGATGTCGCCGGATATGGTTGCCCCAATTTCAGGGTTGGCCGCAATAATAGCAATTTGGTGGTCGAAATCTGAGAGAAATGAGGCCCCCAGACCGGGAACCCTTTGGTTGTAATATTTAATTATGTAGCGGAGTTCGTCCTCAACAGCCGGATGGTACTCAATTTTCATGGCTTGAGAAGAGACATCAACTCTACATGAGAGATTGGTGCCACATCCCCGTTTTCCATCTCTTCATCCCGCTTGCAGGCAAGACTGATAACGTCTGCATGCGACAGGTTTATTGCGTTTGCATCGCTTTCAAGACTTTCCCACAAAGCCTGAGCAATCGCAGCCCTGTCCGCAGGATCCATACTAAGGGCAGCCGCTTTTATCTGTTCTGGGTTCATGGCAACAACTCTTTCTTTGAAAACGGGTCAATACCCAACTAACTTCCATCCGGTACCTTAGGATAGAAACTGCGCCAGCTTCTGATTTGGAAACCAGCTAAAAGTTACAATCTACTTTATCACTCAATCCATTGAATTTACAAATAGCAACTCGGCGGCCTAGTACGCCAAGGGCGAAAAATTTTTCGCCCCTACGTGAGATGTGAGGCGGTTGGGGGTAAAACCAGCACCGTTGGTGGGTTTGGAATCGTAGGGGCAGACCCATGTGTCTGCCCTTGGTGGTGATTTCAATTATCCGTTCGGTGCAGTGCAAACACGGGCGCACACATGGGTGCGCCCCTACGCGGGATACGGGATGATCGGGGGTAAAATCAGCACCGTTGGTGGGGCTACACCCGTATGGACAGGCCGGCGGGTCGCACCTGCACTAGCAAACCTCCTCCCTCCACTAAGCCCATGAAAAAGTTCACTTGTGTCAAAACTAGCTGCCGGCGGGTGCCAGAATACCAAAGGGCGAAAACCTCTCAACTCCGCAGTGGAATTAGCGCAGCATCCGCCGACCTAAAGGGCGGCGGCAGCCATCAGAACATAAAAGCGCCATAAGAACGTCTGCGTGCAATAGCGAGATGCTGTGCGCCAGCACGACCTTAGCTGTTTTTTGCACCCTTTTTGTCAGCTCACAAAAAGGGTGGCGGCTGCCGGGACGAGACCCGGCGGTCTTGACCCTTCAATCTCGTTCCCACGCTCCCGCGTGGGAATGCATAAGCAGCGGATGATCTCCTGCTGTTGCAATCTTCCCCGTAGTGCCCACATGACGTGGGCGGCGGCCCATACCGCCTTCCTTTTCTTGCGTGTACAAGAAAAGTAAGCAAAAGAATACACCCTGCGCCCCAGCCCTGCGGGTACCCTCCACTTATGCCGTCAGCATGCGGATGGACCGAAACTCGCTGACGCTCAGACAGCGGTCCATCTTTATCGCCTGCTGACGACAACGCTCCGGCTGCGGCACGAAGGGGGTTTTGGTGCAGGCGTGTTTTGTGGTACGCAAAGGGCGAAAAATTTTTCGCCCTTCCGGCCTCTGCACCGTGACCCTGCTTTTTCATTGAGCCTGAATCCACAAATACACTTCCCGCGCAAACTGTTCAAAATCAGGCAGGTGCTGGGTAATAATGCTGTAAACCACCAGCCAGTCAATATTCTGATATGCGTGCACCGAAATATTGCGAAACCCAACAGCTTTCTGCATCCGTGTGCTGGTTTCCGGGCGGATAATATTGAGCTTCTCCAAGGTTGAAAAACTCTGACTCATGGATTGTGGAGCTGGGGCATCCGTGCTTGCGATAAGGTGAGTGGCAATATCTACACAGACCTGAACCGCTCTGGTTAAATTGAGAACAATGATGTCCTGACAGTCCAGGTCGCGTGTCAAGGTTTCAACATCTGCGGGGGTTTTGTCCTGGATCCGTTTCAGGCAACGATGTAACGAATCAAGCTTGGTCAATACTATGGTTGCAGCCATTCGCGGCTCCGTTTTTCAAGGATTCTACGATGATATGGCATCATATCTGCCTGATTATACAGCATTTTCTTCAGCAGGCCCGCATAAACCTCTGTATCGGTTTTTTTTACTGTCCGTCCGGTGAGCAATGCCTGCTGCAGAATTAGGCCGGTGACCTGATGTAAATCAATCAGGTCAACTTCTCGGCCAAGGGCATTTGACAGCTCAATATTCAGCACCGCACGTTCGTCCACTGAAAGAGGACGTTGTGCTGCGATAGCTATATCGATATCGCTGGCAGCGGTCAGGCGTTCACTGGAAGCGGAACCAAATACAAGCGCCAGGCAGATAGGGGGATGCTTATCCAGTATCGCATTCACGCTGGTGCTGATAGTGGCAAAGTCTTCGGGTTTGCTCCGGCTTTGCCTTTGCTGCATATGTGGGTTAAGGGCAGAATCATGGATCATATCTGGTGTCCTCGAAAACAAGCACGGAAGCATCAGCCCCCATTCTACAAACGTATCAGCAATCCCCCTACATACTGTGGCTGCAGGTTTTCGGGCTTGAGGGCATAGAACTCATGCTCCCAGATTTCGAAGCAGAATTCGGCGAAGGCGCCGCTGCCGGGGGCGAGGGATTCGAGCCAGGTATAAGTCTGCTGGCGCAGTTCGGCAAAGTTGGCGTCGGCATGGAGGGCCTGATGCAGGGTTTCGAGTTCTGCGGCCGCTATGGGTTCGGGGGTGGGTTCGTGGCCGAGGATCTTGTTGGCGATGGCGGTTAAAAACAGCTCCGACAGGGTGACTTCGCTGGCCTGGGGCGGGATGCAGCCATCCAGATCAAGTTCATCCGGTGCCGGGATATTGAAGACCCCTTTGGCTCCAAACAGTGGCAGCAGCGCTTCGACGCTACTGAGTTCTGTACTGACCGCCTCGACATCGCGGTAGTTGCGAAAAGGGCGTTCATCGGCGCGGGTGGCACTTTCAACCCCGGTATAAAAGCGCGGCTTGGGCTGCTCCAGGGCAGCTATCAGCGCGGCATTGGGCCCATCCAGGTAGGGCCCGGCCGGGGATTCGCGCACGATGTGGGCACGGCGTTGCAGGGCAGCGGTGAGGGAGAACCCAAGGCGATACAGACTTTGCAGGTACACCTGCTCGAACAGCTCGGTGGCACGGTTCACATCGGTGCCAGCCAGAAATCCCAGGGCGATATTGAGGTAGTTATACACATCTTCGAGGGATTCCTGCACTTCTTCAGCGACGCCGACATCTACCTGATCGGCACTCATGGCGCGGTTGAGGAGGTAGGTCAATTCCTGGCGCAGAGCGTCGTTCATGCTGTTGCCCATGACATCGGCGAGCAGGTCGCGCGGATGGGTCACGGTGAGGACAAAGCCGGGCACCGGCACGCCGCTGGATTCCGGGGCAAAGTCTGCCTGATTTTTGCCAAACTCCGCCGGATCGAAACTATGCGGATCAAGCCAGGCGCGGAGCTGGCGCGCCTCGTAGGTTTCGATAAAACCAAGATCGGCCAGGCGCCCGTTGCGATCCCGATATACCTCTTCTTCAAACACCAGCTCGGTCTCATGGCGCACGGTTTCCATCATCTGCAGATATAAACTCTGGCGTTCGCTGAAGAGTAGATCCAGCAGGGATTCAATCCATTTAGCCTGTTCCGGGTCGCGGTATTCATATTCGTAGAGCTGATCGCGGCGCAGACGGGGTTCTTCGCGCTCATCGTCATCCAGGGCTTCGAGGCCACTTATTATGTGCAGTTGTTTCTTGAACAGCAGCGCGAGCAGATCAAAATCCATCCCGTCGATGATGCGCAGAGCATCGGTATCATTCATGACCTGCAGCTGTTGGAGCCAAAACTGTGCATCAACCGGATTCATGCTGTCTTCGTGCCAGCAGTCCATATCTACACACAGGGTTATCTGCTCGCTGCTGGCCATGCTCAACAGTTCCGGCACATCCGCTGCGCCCAGCTCTTTTATGAGGAGAAACAGATCCTGCGGCGGCATGGCCTGCACCAGGGCAGCGCTGTGGGCGCTGGCAATGATAGCTCTGTATTTATCGCGCCCGCTCAAACGGTGCAAATGCTCAAGTTCGGTTTTCAGGGTTACGCTGTGAGGCGCGGGCTTGACCAGCTGCAGATGCGATTTTTTGGTGTCCTTTTGCGTTGCCATAATTATCCCTACCCTTCTATTTTGCCGTGGAAGTTTTGCCGTGTGAGCGCGTGTGCACAAAAAACAATTTTCGCCCCGCCAGCAGAACTACACCCTTTAAGGTGAATATGAATTGACCCGGAAATAAGAATCAGAACTGGTTCGTTAGATAAGTTTAGATGGAAGTACGGGTGGGCGCAACGTCAATTCGCTGCTGCGCTTCTTAGGTATCCGCGCATATGCGGGAATCTGGCTGGATTTAAGGGCGCTGGATCCCCGCCTGCGCGGGGATGACGTTATGCGAGTATCATATTCATGCTGTTCGTCGGCTGGATTCGCGCGTGCGTGGGGATGACGGTGGAGTGACGGTGGATGCGGCAAGAATGGAATTAGGGGAACCTTCGATACACTTCTTTACGATGCAAAAACCTGACTATCTCGATATGCGCTGTTTCTACCTTTATCCCCAGACGATATTCCCCAATCCTTATCCGGTAGTAACTAGCATAACCCTGAAGTTTCTTACATCCGTTTATATCCGCCAGCGCCGAAGCCTGCTTCAGCTGCATCAAGGTATCCTTGAGATTTCTTTTGACCCCAGGCAAATGATTTATTTTATTAATATCTTTACTGAATGCCTTTGAATATAAAACCTTCATTTCAACTATCCAGCTTATGCATTATCTCTTCTTCTTCGACGTAGTCTCCAGTGTCACCCTTTTCGATGGCCTGCCCAAGCTTCAGGTCTAAAATAGCTTCGGATACTACATCTTCCAGGACATCTCTGTTGTCGTGCAAAACAGAGGCGACGGCTTCTTTTATAATTTGACGCAATTCATCTTTTTCAATATCGAGATTTGCCATTTTCTATTCTCCTTCAGGTAGCTACCGGAGCTATTATGCATTCCCACGCCGGAGCGTGGGAACGAGGGACCGATCAATAACCAGAACTGCTTCGTGGGATAAGTTTAGATGGAAGTACGGGTGGGCGCAACGTCAATTGTCTGCTGCGCTTCTTCGGCATCCGCGCATATGCGGGAATCTGGCTGGATTTAAGTTGCTGCGCCCTCCCGCAAAAGCGCTCCCCCGCCTTGATCAAGGAGGGGGTCGGGGGGTGGTCCAGGTCTTGGCGGTTTCTGAAGAACAAAGAGCAGAACCCAACCACCCCTGGCCCCTCCTTAGGTAAGGAGGGGAACTGTCGGTGGTCTGCGCCTACCGTTTAGGGAACACCAGATGCTCAAGCATCAGACACAGCAACACTCCAACGACGAAGCCGTTGCCGAGCATGGGGCGTAAGAGTTGCGGCAGGGTATTAATCGCTTCGGCAGGTAAAAAGGCGACACTGGTGCCCACCAATACAGCGAGGCCGATACTCAAGCCGTGTTCGTAGCGCACTTCGGCGCTCTGCTGATATACCACCAGCAGCCCGGTGGCCACCTGGGCACACAGAACGTAGAGCAGCACGGTGCCGATGACCACCGAGGGGATGGCGCTGAACATGGCGGTCAGGTGTGGAGAGAAGCCACACAGCATCATGCCGATCCCCGCCGGGACCAGAGTCCAGCGTGAAGCGCAGCGCGAGGCGGCAATCACTCCCGGACTCATGGAATAGTTCACCGGTCCCAGGACTCCGGCAAGGCCGGAAACCATATTGGCCAGCGCGGTTACACTCAGGCCACGCTGCAGCCGCTGCGCCATATTGGCGGGTTTGAGCATCTGATCGAGCGCCTGCATGGAACCTATATCGTTTATGGCCAGCACCATGTAACACACCATAAAGGCAGCTACAACACCGGGATCAAAGACAAATTCAAACTTAAGCTGCTGCAGGGGGACCGCAAACATGGGAACAGCAGCAGTTTCGACACCACCCGCAAGGAGCTTCCACAGCAGCGTTCCACCCAGCATGGCCCAGATGATGAGGGTGGTCTTCCATATCCCGCGCAGAACAGGCTGGAGGGCAAACAGCAGCATAAGCATGCCGAGAGAAAACCCCAGCCGCAGTGGCGCCTCATGCAGCACAGCGGCGGGTAAAATCAGATTGCGGATGGTGGGCAGGAGGGTAAAGGCGATCAGCAGGAGGACCGCCGCCACCACCCGTGGGGTAAATAGACGCTGAATCGGCCTGAACAGCCCCGCGACGCTGGCTATAAACATCACCGTACCGCCGATCAGCATCGCCGTGGGCACCGCCCCGGGCGCTGCCGAAGTGCTTGCGAGGGCGCCCACAAGCAGCACTGCGGCGGGACCGAGGATCAAGGGGAGCTTGTGCCCCCACAACACCTGTGCCAACTGGGTCGCCCCGGTTATGAGGAGCATCATCTGCAGATAACCTACCGCATCCGCTGCTTTATCCAGCTGCAGGCTGGTTATCACCTGCGCCAGAATTACCAGGGTGGGAATACTGATGGCGAGCCACTGCACGCCGTACAGCAGCAGCACACCAAAAGGGGGACGGTCATCAAGATTATAGTGCATCTTCATACAGAGTCTCCGTCTACATCTATGCAAAAAGAGAAAAGGAATGGCCAATATGTCAGGCGGTGAGGATACCTCAACTGGGGAATCACTGGTAATCTATGCCCAGGAGGAACGATGGTCGAGGGGAGTTACATCCGCACCACAAGTTCCCGCAGGGAGGTGAGCAGGTGCGGCATGGTGCGGATATGCTCCTGCTGCTCTTCCAGAACAGATTGGAGAATGGCGTCTGTTGTCAGGGGGTTGGCCAGCACCACTCGAAACACCGTGATATCCTGCCCCCGATAGCGCGTAGGGGCCAGGCGGGTGCGGGAAACAAAGGTTTTTCCTGCGGCGCGCTGCGCTTTTTGTACCGCCACCACCACCTCATCAAGCTTTTGATTGATCTCTTGCGCCACGTCTGGACGCGCCTGCGCCAGTTTCTGCTGCAACCAGGCCGGATTGTACCGATAGGTGAGAATGTTGAGTTCAGGTGCGGTAATAAGCTCAAAGTCAGGATGGGCCGTTATCATGTCGGCAAAATTCTGGGCGCGTTCGATCCCCTGATCAATCAGGAGTTCGTAGCCCTTTCGTCCGATGATATGCAGACCCGCATGCACCAGCATCGCTTTGCCGGGGCGTGAACCTTCGAGGGTATGGGTGCCAAGATCCTTGGAGCCGGGGCGCAGGATGTAGGCCGCATGATGTTCTATAGCGGAGACCGCCTGCGGATCTTTGAACAGCACCATCCCTGCCCCCATGGGAACGTACAACTGCTTATGTGCATCAATAGTGACGGAATCGGCGCGCTCGATCCCGCGCAACCGCCAGCGGTTGGCATCAGAGAACAGCGTCGGGCCTCCCCAGGCCGCATCGACGTGGAAGTGACACCCGATTGTCTGCGCCAGCTCTGCCATCTCTTCAAGGGGATCGATGGTACCGGTTTCTGTGGTTCCGGCAAGACCAACCAGAGCCATCACCCGTTTGCCCTCGTTTTCCAGGCGCGCACAGGCGTTGCGCAAATTCCGCATATCTACCCGGTTGTTATCATCGGTATCCACCAGGATCAGGTTGTCACGCCCGAGGCCGAGCACATCCACCGCCTTGGCAATGGAGTAGTGCGCCCGGCGCGACACCAGCACCGCCAGCCCTTCGCATTGAAGGTGTTTCAGTGCTTTGAACATCCCCTCGTTGGCGATACCCCGAAACTCTCCGTCCGGGGCGCACAGTTTATTGCGTGCCAGCCACAAGGCCGTGATATTGGCAATGGTGCCGCCAGAACAGAACACCCCCAGAGCGCTACGACTATCGTGGATGAAACGGGCATAAAAAGCATCATCGCGTGCATAGACCAGACGGTTCAGAATTGCCAGCACCTGGCGTTCCAGCGGAGTAAACGCCTTGGAAGTCTCTACCTTGACGGTGTTCTGGTTCAGGGCGATAAGAATACGTGCCAGCGGCAGCATGAAATATGGCATAGCCGAGGTCATATGCCCGATAAATCCGGGCGAAGCCGTATGGACGGACTGCGCTACCAGGGTATCTTTTAAAAATGAAGCGTAATCAGAAACAAACGTGGGCTGCTCCGGCACGTGGGATGCGGAAAAATCTTTCTCAATCTCCTTCAGGGTAGCGCCACTGGCCACTACATGTTTCTGCAGAAAACCGGCGAGGTCATCGCTGATATCTTTGTCAACTTTACCAAGGGTGGAGGATGGAGCTTCGGGAACGGTGAAAATACGGTATAGGTTCAGTAGATTGGCTTGAGCCTGTTCAGTCATGAAAAATCACCAGATGCGCTGCAAACCTGACCTGATCGCCAGGCAGCTTTGGTTTATAGAGTCATTTAAATGGGATTATCTGCATTGCAAACCACGTTCGCCTGAGCACTGAAAGCAGCATAAAGCATATTCCATGTGCACCGCATTTGTATACAACAGATCGGTTGATGTCAAATTCAAAACAGTTTTTCATCTCGTTATTCATAGCTTTTTCAGGATTAAATTTTTTATGTGGTCACTGCAACGATACGCAGTTTGTGAATTGCTATAGAAGATATACCCTCTGCATCCATAGCAAACGAGCCAATCTTCAGGTTTTGCTAAGATTAGACTTTACATAGTGATTTAAATCATGATACTCAACTCATATTTACTTAACCCTATTTACAGGAGGTAACAAATGGTCAACAGATTTTTACGCTCTTCCTTGTTTCTGGCTTTAGCCTTCATCATCGCTGCCTCTATGGTGGTAGTTGCACCGAACATCAGCATGGCCGCAGCAAGCGTCAATGTGAACACAGCCACTGTCGAGCAACTGCAGCAAGTAAAAGGGATCGGGCCAAAAACTGCAGAAAAAATTGTGGCTTATCGCCAGGAGAATGGGAAATTCACCAGTCTGAATGATTTGCAAAACATTAGAGGAATTGGAGCTAAATCGCTGAATTCGATGACTGAAAATCTGAGTCTGGAACAATAAAAAAAGGAAATGAGGCTCTGAAGCGTCCACGGCGCGTGGGCGCTACGGGGGGATGACGCTGAGAACAGCGTCATCCCCCGTTCGCTTCTAAGGTTAAAACCAGCCATGGCGGTATGCGGATGTAGGGGCGAAAAATCTTTCGCCCTTACGGTTATTTTGAGCGGTTGGTGCGCGGCTAGCACCGATGGCAGTAAGCGAATGTAGGGGCGAAAAATCTTTCGCCCCTACGGTTATTTTGAGCGGTTGGTGCGCGGCTAGCACCGATGGCGATGTGCGAATGTAGGGGCGAAAAATCTTTCGCCCTTACGAATAGTTTGAACAGAAGGCCAATAGTTCGCAATCTAACCCAATTAAAATATCATAACTACTATGCCACCCAGCAAATCCGTACATAAACGTCGATCCATCCGCCTATCAGGGTATGATTACGCCCAATCGGGAGGATATTTTATTACCATATGCGCACATAATCGCGCGTGTTTGTTCGGGGATATTACGGATGGGGAAATGCGGTTGAATGATGCAGGGCGGATGGTGCACCAATGTTGGGATGATATTCCTTATCATTTCCCCTATGTGACATTGGATCAATTTATTGTCATGCCTAATCATATCCACGGGATTATTATCATTACGCATCCCGTAGGGGCGAAAAATTTTTCACCCATGCCCAAATGTGGCACATCTCGAACAATAGGATCAATCATCCGTGGGTTTAAAATAGGTGTAACCAAATGGGCAAAGGGATATACAGATATGGACAAGGTCTGGCAACGCAATTATTACGAACACATCATCCGCAATGATGATGATTTGCGGATGATCCGCGAATATATCCAACACAATCCGCAACATTGGGCAGATGATGAATTGCATCCGTAAAATTGAAAATGGATGCGTCTGCGAATGTAAAGGGCGAAAAATCTTTCGCCCCTACGGCTATTTAACGTGGTTGGTGCATGGTTAGCACCGATGGCGGTATGCAAATGTAGGGGCGAAAAATCTTTCGCCCTTACGGTTATTTGAAACGGTTGGTGCGCGATTGGCACCGATGGCGGTGTGCGATGGTTGGGGCACGATTAAAATCAGCCATGGCGATATGCGAATGTAGGGGCGAAAAATCTTTCGCCCCTACGGTTATTTGAAACGGTTGGTGCGCGATTGGCACCGATGGCGGTGTGCGATGGTTGGGGCACGATTAAAATCAGCCATGGCGATATGCAAATGTAGGGGCGAAAAATCTTTCGCCCTTACGGTTATTTGAAACGGTTGGTGCGCGATTGGCACCGATGGCGGTGTGCGATGGTTGGGGATAAAACCAGCACCGTTGGTGGTGGGGTCGCCCATGTTCTTAATGCGTGCGGCTGACTACGTAATCGGCTACAGTTTCGAGCGCGTCTTTGGCTTCACCGGCATCAAATACCTGCAGATAGGTCTTCGCTCTCTCAACCAGGATGCTGGCGCGGGCCCTGGTATACCCGATCCCGTCGTAGTGATTGATAAGATTTACGACGCGCTCCAGGGCAGCTGGGGATACTTCATCCGCCTCTATAATCTCCTCTACCATAGCGCGCTCGGCAGCACTGCAATGGCGCAGCGTCTCTATAAGAGGCAGAGTCATCTTCCCTTCCTCCAGATCTTGCCCACAGGTTTTGCCAAACTCTGCCTCATCGGCCACATAGTCCAGAGCGTCGTCCATAAACTGGAAGGCTATCCCCAGATCGAGACCAAAATCATATAGCGCCTGTTCCTGCTCGGGGGTAATGCCCCCCAAAATGCCGCCACACTGGCACGCAGCCGCAATCAGGACTGCGGTCTTCTCGCGGACTACCTGCATATATTTTTCTTCGCTCAGGTCGAGGTCGCAGGTACTGATAAGCTGCAGTACCTCCCCTTCAGCCATTTTGGTGGTAGCGTCGGAAAGGGCCTGTAAAATCGGCAAGCTTCCCGCGCGTACCATGATGGAAAACGACTTGGCAAACAGGAAGTCTCCCACCAGCACGGAAGCCTCGTTACCCCAGACCCGATTGGCAGATTCTGCCCCGCGCCTGATCACCGCTGCATCCACCACATCATCATGCAGCAGGGTTGCGGTATGGATAAATTCCACCACGCTCGCTACCCCTATATGTTTATCCCCCTTGTAGCCGGCAAGCATCGCTGTCAGCAAGACCAGCATGGGGCGCATGCGCTTCCCCCCGCTGGCCAGAACATATTCACCCACCTTACGGATAAGGGGAACCTCAGAGTTCAGGTCGTGTCTGAACTGGCGCACAACCTCATTCATCTGAGGTTCGAGCATCTTCACTACATTTTCCATACGATTTGTCACCCGTAATGTGGTCTGCATCCGGAGATCTGAATAGGGGCAGGAGCAGCGCTGTTAATCTGAATCTGGCGAATGTCTACTGAAACGCTGGAAACTATGCTCCGCCAAGGATTACTTTTAAAACCTTGGCCTGAAACATATTCCGTCGCACTAGATAAAATTTGCTCTGAAATTTAGCAGAAACAAAAACAAAAGGCAACAAATGGCGTAACTAACCCTTCTTCAGAGGATAGATCCAAATACCTGGAATTACATAATTAATATATGGCAGTAGCAATTTTTCGTTATCGCCGTCCCACTACCAAATGCTGGTTTCGTCGCATACCCGTGCGCCACCGTTTCATGCTGCGGAAACGATGAGCATGCAATCTGCGAAAGAGTGTCATTTGCCCTCTCATTTCAGCCCGGAGAGGATGTCTGTTTGAAAAAAAAGAGGCCAGCGTCAGCCAGCACAGGTTGTGCCTATACAGCGCTACCAGTACAGGTTTGCTTTTTGCCCAAAAGTAAGCTATTTGAGTGCCATGAATGAATGGATCCAACAAACCCTGGCGCATCTCCCTACAGGACTCAGTTATTATCTGATACTTTGCGGAATCACCCTGGCAGAGGGGATACCGGTCGCAGGGCTGTTTATGCCAGGGAGTGTTCTGTGCATAACTGCGGGCGCGCTGGCATTCCACGGCCACGGGAACATCTATTATGTATGCATAGCCGCAGCCATCGGCGCCATCAGTGGTGACTGTATAAGCTATGTGTGCGGGGCGCGCTCAGGAGCATGGCTGGCGACGCGCGTGCAGGAGGGCAGGTTCGTCCGTTTCCTGCGCCGGGCGCAACTTTTTTTTGGAGCGCACGGAGGCAAAAGCCTGCTGCTGGCACGCTTTATGGGGCCGGTGCGCGGCTTTGTCCCTTTTGTCGCAGGCGGCGCCCGGATGCGGCTGGGGCCCTTTCTCTTTTACACCATCACAGGTGGCATATTCTGGGGGATCGCGCATCCACTGGTGGGCTACTTTGGCGGCAAAGCCCTTAAATTCAGCCACGTCTTCGACCATATCTCACCCGGCACTTTTGTGGTGCTGGGGTTGGGGGCCGCACTTTTACTCCTGCTATACTTCAAGCTGAGGGGGAAAAAACAATAATGAATCCACGAATAAACCCACAAACCCCCATAGGTACCGATCTTGCGCATGGTACAAACCGGCACAACCACAAGCACACGGTGCGTCTTCCGGCGGAATGGGAACCACAGGATGGCATCTTGCTGGCGTGGCCCTGCCCCGGTAGCGACTGGGCTCCGATCCTACCTGAAATTGAGGCGGTGCTTGTTGAAATTATCCGCCACACCATTGCGTTTGAAAAAGTAATTGTAGCGGCGCCCGAACCGCAGCACACCGCATCCATCCTTAAACAACAGGGGCTCAATTCTGCTGCCGTAAGATTGGTTGAAATTGACAACAATGATACCTGGGCGCGCGATTTTGGCCCTATCGGGGTGGAGATTAACGCAAAACTCCATCTGCTTGATTTTGGCTTTAACGGCTGGGGACTGAAGTTTCCGGCTGATCTGGATAATCAGATCAGCAGAAACCTGGCCGCCGCAAAGGCGTGGAAGGCCCCCTTACTGACGCAGGGGCTGATTCTGGAAGGGGGCAGCATTGAAGCGGACGGTAACGGCACCCTGCTCACCACCTCCGCCTGTCTGCTGAGTCCGAACCGCAACCCCCATTTGGATAAACCTGCGCTGGAAAACCACCTCAAAAAAACCCTCGGCGTTACCCAGATCCTGTGGCTTAATCACGGCGCCCTGGCCGGGGATGACACCGATGGGCATATTGACACCCTCGCGCGCCTGTGCCCGAACGACACCATGGCATATGTACGTTGCGATGACCCTGCGGATGAGCACTTTGAAACCATGCAGGCGCTGGAGCAGGAGCTGAAGGAGTTTAAAACCTTGCAGGGGCGCCGGTATAATCTGGTGGCCCTGCCCTGGCCGCAACCGGTATTCGACCGCGACCACCAGCGTCTGCCGGCGACCTACGCCAACTATCTGGTAATCAACGGCGCGGTGCTGGTTCCCACCTATGCGGATCCGGCCGATGCAGAGGCGCTGCGGATCATTGGCACCGTCTACCCCGGGCGTAAAATCATCGGCATTGACTGCAGCAGCGTTATCCTGCAGCACGGTTCACTCCACTGCCTTACCATGCAACTCCCCAAAGGAACGCTGGCATGAATAAATTAAAACTTGCACTGATTCAGCAGCAATGCGGCCCCGACAAAGAGGTAAATCTGCGCCACAGCCACGAACTCATCCGCGCGGCGGCCCGCAAAGGAGCCCGCCTGGTGGTGTTGATAGAGCTGCACAATGATCTCTATTTCTGTCAGCATCAGAACCCCGAATATTTCGATAAAGCCGAATCGATCCCCGGTGCCAGCACCGAACAGCTTGCGCAGATGGCGCGGGAAAATCAGGTGGTGCTGGTCACATCTCTATTTGAAAAACGTGCGCCGGGGCTGTACCACAACACGGGAGTGGTCTTTGAAACCGACGGCAGCATCGCCGGGATCTACCGGAAAATGCACATCCCCGACGATCCCGGTTATAATGAAAAGTACTATTTTACCCCCGGCGATCTCGGTTTCAATCCCATCCAGACCAGCGTCGGCACCCTGGGGGTTTTAATCTGCTGGGATCAATGGTACCCCGAAGCTGCACGCCTCATGGCCCTGGCCGGAGCCGAGATCCTCATCTACCCAACCGCTATCGGCTGGGACTGCGCCGACACTCCGGCTGAGCAACAGCGCCAACTGGAAGCCTGGATCACCATTCAGCGCAGCCACGCCGTAGCCAACGGCACTTATGTGGCAGCGGCAAATCGCATCGGCTTTGAGGCGGACCCAAGTGGGATAACGGCAGGAGCGCAATTCTGGGGCAACAGCTTTGTCGCGGGGCCACAAGGGGAGATAATCGCGCAGGCAGGCGCTGAAAAAGAGGAGGTCCTGTTGGCCGAAATCGACCTGCAGCGCGCAGAACAGGTGCGGCGTATCTGGCCGTTTTTGCGCGATCGACGCGTTGACGCATACGCAGAGCTGACGAAACGCTTCAGAGATGGCGGACTTTCTGACTCATAAGAGGGTAGAATCGCCACCTGCCAACTCAAAAATCGGGCCTAAGCTAATCATCACAGTGTCGCGCCCTCTCTCATACCCCTTCGATATCGGCAAAAGGCCCGGAAAGTTATCAACCATGTTATCCGGCTAGCAGCGCTGCAAATGTGGCGTCATACCGAGGTGCAATTTCACCCCAATTGTAGCGGTAGACTGGGTCCAGGTTGAAATCCAGCCAGGGGCGTGATCTGCAGATTTCGGCTAAGGCCGCAACGAAATCGGCGGAATCCTGATAGAAGCACATTGGGTAGCGCGCGGGGTCCACATGCTCCGGGTAGGCGAGGCGCTGAGGCAGGAGAGGAAAACAGCCGCAGTAGATGGCCTCGACCACACTTATGCCGAAAAAATCATGGATCGAGGTCACAGGCAGGATATCTGCGCGCCACAGCCACGCGGCATATTCAGCATAGGTTTCAACATAGCCCCAGTGGACAATCCGCTCCTGCAGGCGCGCCCGCGCCGTGGCGAAAATTGCGGGCTGTTGCCGGTACGCCTCCCCCAACACCGCCAGCTTAAAGTCAAACCCCTGCTCCTGCAGCACAAACAACGCGCTAAAAAACTCCTCGGGGTTCTTGTCATATTCCCAGCGGTGGTTCCACAGAATGAGAGGAATGGCGTCTTGTGCTGAATCTACACCTTCCGGGCGCGCACGCTCCAGGGCGTCGAGATCAAGCCCTAAGGGGAGGGTAATGCTTTTAGCGCCGATATGGGCAACGGTGTCAGCCTCACAATGGTCGGGGAAACTGTTAAGAAACGCCGGTAAGCGGGTCAGAAAATCACGCCGGTGATAGGTGGAATTAAAACACACCAGTTCTGCCGCCAGAGCCGAAGTGTAATTAATAAAACAGTAATGGGCGTCGCGCTGCCGGGCGGGGTCGGTGTCGCCCGGAGACCACGGATAACTGAGCTGGTTCTCGTGAAAATAGAGTGCACACGGCAGCCCCGCCGTCAGGTCTCGGGTCAGAGCCAGGAAGGTGGTAAGATCGAGCATATCGGTGGCCAGCAGCAGATCGGGACTGAAACCGCGCGCGCGAAACTGACGCGCCAGACTCACTGCCCCCCCGTGCATCCGCCATTTCCAGTATTTTCCCTCCAGGCTGAAGATCTCTACCGTGTGGCGGCTGTGGGTCGCATATCCGTTGGCCCAGCTCGCATGGGATCCGGTCATGAAGGGTTCGAGAAGGGCTATCTTCACGCTGTACCCCCTTCGTTGCACGTTTGGTCATCCATTTTCAGCTGGCGCATTTTCCTGTTCTCTGCCCTCGAAAATTCACCTGAACCAGATAAAAAGGCCGCTCCCGAAGAAGCGGCCTTTTTTACTTATGCCTGCTCTGGTTTAGATGTCACAGCGTTTGTACACTGCGTCAAACTCACCAAGTTCATCAAACTGCAGGTATTCGTAGACCTCGTCCTTATGCGGCGCTACCTTCTCTTTGTACGCAGCGAGGTACTCTGCCGGAGTCGGCAGCTCACCTTTGAGCGCGGTTACCGCAGCGAGCTCAGCGCTGCCGAGGTATACCTGCGCACCATCGCCGATACGGTCATCGAAGTTACGCGTGGAGGTGGAGAACATATTCACTCCGTCGGGGACCCGTGCCTGATTCCCCATGCACAGAGAACATCCCGGGGTTTCAATGCGCGCGCCAACCTGGTTGAAGATAGCGAAATACGCCTCATCCTTGAGCTTGGCCTGATCCATACGGGTCGGCGGGGTGATCCAGATACGCACATCCGGATTGAACTTATTCCCTTCCCAGATTTTGGCGGCAGCACGGAAGTGGCCGATATTGGTCATGCAGGAACCGATGAAGACATCCTGAATCTTGGTGCCTTGAACTTCAGACAGCGGCTTTACATCATCCGGGTCGTTGGGGCATGCCAGAATCGGCTCGGTGATATCGGCGAGGTCAATCTCCAACACCTCAGCATATTCGGCATTACTATCAGCGCGCAGCAGCTTGGGATCCTTGAGCCATTCTTTGACTGCAGCGATGCGCTTGCGCAGGGTCTCAGCGTCCTGATATCCATCCTTGATCATGCTCTCCATCAGGGAGATATTTGAACGCAGATACTTGCATACAGATTCTTCCGAGAGCTGGATGCAGCCCGCAGCGGCGCTCCGCTCGGCAGCGGCGTCGGTGAGCTCGAAGGCCTGCTCTACAGAAAGCTCCGGCAATCCTTCCATCTCCAGAATACGCCCATTGAATACGTTGACCTTGTTTTTCTTGGGTACAGTCAGCAGCCCCTTCTTAATAGCATGGTAGGGGATGGCGTTAACCACGTCGCGCAAGGTGATTCCTTCGTTGAGCTTCCCCTTGAAGCGCACCAGTACTGATTCAGGCATATCCAGCGGCATGAAGCCCAGGGCGCCGGCAAAGGCAATCAGGCCGGAACCAGCTGGAAAGCTGATGCCGATGGGGAAGCGGGTATGAGAGTCACCCCCGGTTCCGACGGTATCCGGCAGGAGCAGGCGGTTCAGCCAGCTGTGAATAACTCCGTCGCCAGGGCGCAACGCCACGCCACCGCGCTCAGAGATAAATTGCGGCAGGGTGTTATGCATTTTCACGTCAGAGGGCTTCGGATACGCGGCGGTATGGCAGAATGACTGCATGAACAGCGGCGCCTGGAACTTCAGACATGCCAGTTCCTTGATTTCATCGGCAGTCATGGGGCCGGTGGTGTCCTGCGACCCAACGGTGGTCATCTTGGGCTCACAGGCGGAGCCAGGCATAACCCCTGCAACACCACAGGCCTTGCCAACCATTTTTTGCGCCAGGCTGAAGCCCTGTCCCGGTTTCGGCTTTGGATTGTGGGGTTCGATAAACATGGTGGGAGCCGGCTTCCCCAGCGCCTTGCACGCACGCTCGGTGAGCTTGCGTCCGATAATCAGCGGGGTACGCCCTCCGGCGCGGTATTCATCGCGCACGGTAAGTGGAGAGATATCAAAGGTGGCGAGCTCTGTACCGTTGGCGTCAGTCACCTTGCCCTCTTTGGTGTTGATGGTGATGAGATCCCCGTGGTTGAACTTGGAAACATCCATCCGCAGGGGCAGAGCGCCGGAATCCTGCGCGGTGTTGAAGAAAATAGGTGCGATAACCTCACCAATGATAACCCCGGCGCGGCGTTTGTTGGGTACCGCAGGGATATCTTCGCCGATATGCCACAGCACCGAGTTACATGCTGACTTACGGGATGAACCAGTGCCGACAACATCGCCGACAAACGCTACTTTATTGCCCTCGGCGCGCCACTTGGCGATCTCTTCGACACCACCGGGGAAGCGGGTTTTCCCCATAGCCAGGGCGTGCAGCGGAATATCCGGGCGGCTCCAGGCATCACCTGCGGGGGAGAAGTCATCGGTGTTGATTTCACCGTCAACCTTGAACACCTTGACCGTTACGGTCGCGGGGAACTCAGGCTTGGAGGTAAACCAATCCGCCGCAGCCCAGGATTCAACCACCTTCTTGGCCGCTGCGTTGCTTTTGGAGAGTTCAAACACATCATCAAACGCATCATAGATCATCACCATGGATGACAGCGCCTTGGCGGCCTCATCCTTGAGTTCTGCATCCTTCAGAGCGTCGATGAGATGCTGGACATTATACCCGCCCATCATAGTGCCGAGGATGGTAACAGCCTCAACCCGACTGATCAGGGGGGAACTTACCTCTTTGCCGATTATTTTGCCCAGAAATTCAGCCTTTACTTCAGCTGCAGGATCCACACCCGGAGAGATGCGTTGGGTGAACAGGTGCAAGAGGAGATCCTCTTTGCCTGCAGGGGGAGATTGCAGCAGGCTGCACAACGATTTGGTCTGTTCCGGATTCAGAGGCAGCGCGGGAATCCCCTGCGCGTTTCTCTCTTCCTGGTGTTGCAGATAAGCTTCAAGCATACGGTTGTTCCTCCTTCATGGGTTGCGGTCTTAGCAAGACGACGCCAGCTTCCGAACAGGATAAGTACATATCCTTTGGGTGCATTCGAGGTTGATTGCCCCCGTTTGCATTCGCAGTGAAGCCGAGCCTACATTAGAATTGTGCAAACATTTATACTTAATCCGTACACTGTATACAATTTATGGCGCCAATGTCAACATAGAACTGTGCGCACCGGGGCAGCATTTTACCTCTGGTGCACATAATTAAATCTTCTGTGTAATCGGAAAGTTACACTATATGCACCCTGTCTGGCACTCTACTTTTTGAGCTCCAGTTCTTCCCAGCGCGCGTAGTTGCGCTCCAGGAGTGCCTCAATTTCGGTGAACTCGCGCCCGGCGTTGGCAATTTCAGTACTTTCGGCGGCGGCTGAGTTGCTCAATAACTGCATTAAGCGCTCTTTTTCCTGTTCCAGCGTGTCTATTTCCCCCTCAAGGGCTTCAAGCTCGCGTTTCTCTTTATAACTAAGCCCTTTTCTCTGCCCTTTCTCCTGCTTGTCCTTCAATGTATCCGCGACATGTTTCTGCCCGCGAGCGTGCTTAGTTTCGCCCTGACTTTCAAGGGTGGCAGCTGCCTGGCCCAGGCGTTTCTGCACCAGCATATCGCTGAAGTTGCCGGCGTATTCAACCACGGTGCCGTCTTCAAAACTGAAGATGGTGGTTGCGACCCGGTCGAGAAGGTAGCGGTCGTGAGTAACCAGCAGAACACAGCCCGAATAATCAACCAGGGCCTGCTCCAGCACCTGAAGCGTGGGAATATCGAGATCGTTGGTGGGCTCATCCAGAATCAGCAGATTGGCTCCCTGCAGCATCAGCAACGCCAGGAGCAGGCGGGCGCGTTCCCCCCCTGACAGCACCGAGACCAGCTTGCGCTGTTCAAACGAGCTGAACAGAAATTCTTCGAGATAGCCGCTTTTATGCCGCTTTTTCCCGTTGACCTCAACCCACTGCCCGGGGCCGAGCACTTCGGCCACTTTTAGTTCCGGGTCAAGGCCGCTGCGCTGCTGGTCGATGTAGCCGATGCGGGTTTTGCGCCCGAGGATCACTTCACCCGCGGCGGGGATGCGCTGCCCCATGATGGTTTTCAGCAGCGTCGACTTCCCGCATCCATTGGGGCCAAGGATTCCGACACGTTCACCGGTGCGCAGAATAAACGAGATCTTTTCTGCCAGGATGGTGGTGTCAGCCTTCAGGGTCAGATCTTTGAGCTCAAGAATGACTCCCCCTGTTTGTGTCGCGGGAGCAAAGTCAAGACTCACATCGCGCGTGCGGGTCGTATCTACCCGCTCCTGCAGATCCTTGACCCGCTCTTTGCGCGCTTTCTGTTTGGTGCTGCGGGCCTTGGCGCCACGTTTGAGCCAGGCCTCCTCGCGGCGTAGAACATTGAGAATTCTGCTCTGCTGCGCCTCTTTGTGCTCCAACTGGAGTTGTTTCTGCGCCAGATATTCTGTGTAGTTACCGGTGTAGGTGTAGAGCTGAGCGTCTTCAATCTCGAACATCCGCCCCACCACCCGATCGAGAAAGTAGCGGTCATGGGTAACCAGAATCAGGGCGCCGGGATACTCAATAAGTTCCTCCTCCAGCCACTGCACCGTTTGCGCATCCAGATGGTTGGTGGGCTCATCGAGCAGAAGAAGGTCGGGCCTTACCAGCAGGACCTGAGCCAGCGCCACCCGTTTCTGTTCGCCGCCGGATAAATCGTGCGCGCGTGCATCCAGCTGCTCGATGCCGAGTTTGTGGCACAGGCTGTCGATCCGATGTTCAACCTCCCAGCCGCCATGCAGATCAAGCCAGCCCTGCAGTTCCTGCTGTTCCTGCAACAGCCGCCCCATGTTGACGGTGTCGGCGTGTTCGAGTTCGGTCCCTATCTGGGCAAACCGTTGCTGGCGCGTGTACACTTCTTCCAGGGGTTGGCGCAGCAGTTCGCGTACCGTCAGGTTGCACGCAAAATCGGCCTCCTGGGCCAGATATTCAACCTGTGCGCCTCTGGCGTAATTGATGTATCCAGCGTCAGCCTCCTCCATCCCGGCTATTATTTTAAGCAGGGTGGATTTGCCGCAGCCATTGCGCCCGATAAGCCCAACCTTCTCCCCCTCACCCACGGTAAAGCTGACACTATCAAACAGCTGTAGCGCCGCGTAATGTTTCTGAATGGAGAAGATATCTACGATATTCACAAATATGTCCTTATAATTAACAAGCATAATGGGGTATATTTTACCGCGTGCGAACCAAACCGGTCCAAGCGGTTGACCTTTATTCAGCATCTAAACTAGAATCTGTGGCCAGCAGGTGAGACATTTCCACTTCTAAATGTATCGAGCATCGGATTATGCATGCCAAAGGGCACAAATACAACTATAGGGCAAAAAATCACCTCTCTGGTGATGGCCACCAGCACGGCAGTGCTGTTGCTGTTTCTAATCAGCGCTGTTTTGATTCAAACAGCCTATTTTCACACCAGTATCAATGACAAACTCCTGTCTCTGGCCCATGTCGTCGGGCTCAACAGCAAAGAAGCCCTGAGCTACAAAAAAAAATGGGAATCCCAGAAAATCCTCAAAACCCTCGCAGTAGAACCCTCCATCGAAGTCGCATCGATCTTTGATCGGAACAATGAGGTGGTCGCCCACTATCTGAACAGTGCACAATCGAGCTTTGCGGCGGAACTGAAAAACCCCGGCTTTCGCCACGAGCTGCTGTTAAAAGCAGTAAATACAGGGGAGGATGTCTTACACCAGAGTTTTTCGCACATTACCGTTTACTCCCCCATCATCCACGCCGGAGAGCACCTCGGGTGCGTTTTTATCCAAACCAACAACAACGCGCTGGTGCAGAACCTCCTGTGGTTCCTCGTAGTCGGCATGCTTATTCTGGGGGTGGCGCTGGCGCTGGCATACCTGCTCGCCACCCGCTTGCAAAAGCAGATAACGGTGCCCCTGCAGAGCCTGACCAGCCATATGAGTGCAATTATTCAGGGGAAGCAAGATGCCGCTCAACCTGAAGTAGGCACAACGCAGATAGAAGAAATAGACCTGTTGATCGATAATTTCACCACCATGCTGCAGCAGATCCACGCCCACCAACAGGCGCTGGAGAACTACAGTATCGATCTGGAGAGACAGGTTAAAGAGCGGACCCACGCGCTCGAAAACAGCAAACAGCAACTTGAACAGACCATCTCCGACCTGCGCCAGGCCAGGGAGAAAGCCCTCATGGCCAGCGCAGCTAAATCCCGTTTTCTGGCAAATATCAGTCATGAAATCAGAACACCGATGATCGGCGTGCTCGGGATGGCTGAATTGCTCCAGAAACACCCGCTACCGCCAAAACAGATGGAACTGGTCAACACCATATACACCTCAGGCGAAACCCTTCTGACGCTGCTGAATGATCTCCTCGATATTTCCAAAATCGAAGCTGGCAAGCTTGAACTCGACCCCGCCCCCTTCTGTGTCCTGGAGACTGTCGACACCGCCGTTGCAGTGTTGGCCCATAGCGCTCTTAACAAAGGGCTCGATATTACGGTAGCGGTTGCCCCCGACACACCGCTCGAACTCTATGGGGATGCGGTGCGGTTGCGCCAGATCATCCTTAATCTGGTCTCAAACGCGATCAAATTCACCCATACCGGCAGTATCACGGTAGCACTGCGGGTGGCCCAGAAAGCGGAGGCGTTCTATCATATGCGTCTTGACGTTCAGGACACCGGTATAGGGATAAGCGCCGAGGCCAGGAACAGAGTCTTTGAACCTTTCAAACAGGCCGACAGCTCCACTTCGCGCCAGTACGGCGGCACCGGGCTGGGGTTGGCCATTGTCAAACAGCTGTGCGAACTGATGCAGGGCAGTGTCCACATTGCAGACAACAAGCCCCGCGGTACGGTTTTTTCCCTTGTAATCCCATTCAAGACCACCTCGGCAACGACAACCCTGCAGGAGCACTGGCTCAACTGCGGCGCAAACCTGTACACCCTCACTGCGGTCCTGATTGTCAGCCCCAATCCGGCGCGGCTCGAGGTTTTATCCAACCTCTTCAGAGCGTATGCACTCAGCCCCGTAATATTCGACGGGGCTGAGGCGGTAAAAACATTCATGGTAAAAAATAGCGCGCGCATGCAGGGGCAGATACTGATATGTCTGGACCACGCGATCCAGCCGGATTGCATGCATCTGGCGCAGGAATTAAAGTCCACCCTCCCTGCGAACCTAACCCTGGCTGTTGTCTACATAGCCCCCAGCACCCATATTTTACGTGAAAAAGAATCCAAACCCCACGGTGTGGATCTGTTTATCGCTAAGCCCTTCAAGGCTCTGAATCTGGCCACTCAGATGGCCGCAGCACTGGCACAAGGGGACAACGCCGCACCACCAACGCCACCTGCACAAAACACACCTCCACCAGCACCTCCGGGGGAAAAACAGGGGGGAAGCAGCACCCGCAGCGCGGGGCACATCCTCCTGGCGGAAGACCACTACACCAACCAGAGGCTGATACGCCTGATCCTGGAACGGGCCGGATTCACCCTTTCCTGTGCCGATGACGGACTCGGCGCCCTGCACCTGGCCGAGACAGAGCAATTCGACCTCATCCTGATGGATTGTCAGATGCCGCAAATGGATGGATACGCTGCAACCCGTGAACTGCGCCGCCGCGGACTCACCCTCCCCATCATAGCAATGACCGCACACATATACAGCGAGGATGCCCAATGGTGGAAAGACGCAGGGATGGATGCTTATCTGTCCAAGCCTTTTAAACAGCACCAGCTACTGGATATCGTGACACGATTTCTGGCTGAATCCGGGGATGCTCCAAGCGCATGAAAACTGCTCACGTGAAAAATCTTCGCCTTGCCCACATCGGCCTGGGCATATGCTACCTGTTGGTGCTGTCCGGGCTGCTCCTGCTGCTTCATTCATTGCAGCAAAGGCGCCCGCAGGTTGAAATGTTCGCGGCCAATTATGCCGCCAACATTTTCGAGGTGCGGGGGAAAAATCTGTCTCCGGACACCCGCCTTACCCTCATCCATGATGATGAGCGCTGCAGCGCTGTGGTGACCACAAAATTCATGTGGGAACGGGTATTTGACGTAAAGGTGGCACCGCAGGGCGATGAACAGATGGAGCATCCGCTGGCCTGGGCTCTGTGCCGCAATATCGGTTTGGTGGCGCTGGATATCCGCAACCCGAAGCAGCCGGAAATCATCCACACAATCCACATCGACAAATTTTTATGGCGGCTTGAAATCCAGGGGGATAAGGCCTACATAGCCTGTGGCAAGGAGGGGATCGTTATCTGCGACATCTCCTCGGTAGCCGAGGCCAGAGTCGTGGCCAACATCACCCTGCCCCTCCTCGCTACCGACGTCAGCGTAAGCCCGCACGCTCTGTATGTCAGCAACGGCAAATACGGCATCAGTGTAATCGACCCCGCCTCCGGGGAGATCATAGAACACCTGAACCTCCCGGGAGATACCCTGCGCGTTGCCTACCGCGACGCAAAGCTGTTCGCCCTCGGGCACCATGCCGGCAGAGGGTTTTTACGCATCTACTCTGTGCCCGCGGGAGCGCAGACCCAATTGCACGATACCCTTGAATTTGACGGGAGCCCCCGCGATTATCTCTTCTGGGAGGACCCCACGGATGGCGCCAGGAAGGATGCCCCAAATTACTCCATATATCTGGCGAACGGGAGCGGTGGGGTTGGCATAGTTAAAATAGCTCCAGATGGTTCCGCCACCTTCAAGGGGACCATCCGCACCCCTTTCAGAAGCAGCAGGCTTGTGCGCTATGGCGACAAAATGGTGGCTTTCGACAAAACCGGCAATATAACAATCTACACCCCCGGGGCTGATGACATCTTTGAACCAGAGTCGAGCATGCACACCTGCAGCCTAATATTCGGTGCCGCCATTTTGGGAGATTACGCAATCATCGCCGCCAGTGAAAAAGGGATCGCCATTGTTGATTTACGTGCAGGTAAAAAACCTGGCGCAGAACTCAAGGCTACCCTGCCATCGTTGCATGACCACGCCACATGGAAGGTCACCGAACATGGGATAGTGGTGCGCCATGCCAAAAAAATACAGTACTTCAAGTATCTGTCTATCGCTGGGATCTCTACCCCCAAGCTGGATCTTACCGGGGTAATCCGCCTCCCCTCGCCTGAGTTTTCCAACGCCTACACCGTGGCTGATTCCGCAACAGGCACATGGATATATGCCGTTGTGAAAGGATCGGGATTGCACGTTATCCGCATTGGTGCAGACGACACCCTGGAGCAGAAGGGAGTTATCGCGCTGCCCGCCGGTGGAAAAATCAAGGTGAATTCGTGCGTAACCCACGCGGATAAACTATACCTGTGCAGCGCCGACGGGCTGCTGGTTTTTGATATAAGTTCCCCCGAAACCCCACTGCTTTTGACCACAGAATATATGGGGCAAAACATCTTGAACATCACTTTTGGCGCACAGCATGCCTACATTTCAAGTGCGGGCGCAGGGGTGCAGATTTGCCCCATCATGCCAGACAGCACCCTTGGTGCGGCTGTAACCATTGATCTGCCTGAACATTTAATCTCCGGCAAGAAAAGCCTCGATACAACTTTAGCCGCTGGGGTTTTATATATAGCCAGCGGGTATCGGGGCATTCTGAGCGTTGACGTCAGGGATCCACAGCATCCGCTCATTCTCGATTCTATGGAGTTGGAGGGATACTGCTCCAAGGTGAAATCAGGGAACGGATTGCTCGCCGCCCGAACTTCAGATGCGGTCTATCTGCTGGATACCCGCAACCCGAAGCGGATGAGAACACTGTGCAGACTTGCAAATATGCAGGATTTTCACATCGACATAAAAAACAATAAACTGCTGCAACTTCGCACTACCGGGATAACCAGCATCCCGTTGCCACTTACCCTGAAGCCCGCATCCGCCACCCCTACCAGGCTTGAATTTCATCTGCCTGCACAGATGCAACAAGGACGCTATAACATATTCATCAATCTTGATGGCATCCACAGCGAACTCGTCGGCAGCACAACCTGCACCCAGAACGGAGCGCAGCGTTCTGAATGTACGTTCATCCCGACCAAAACATGACTTCCAGCCCAAGCAAAAGCACCCATTTCCATAGGTTAGAGGTCAAGTGGGGGAAACGGCGGGCACAGAATGGGCACAGATTGAGTACAGGTTGGGCACAAACGCAAAAAAGGGGCAGCCTGTATATCGGCTAACCCCTTGAATTTGTTGGTGCGCAATGCAGGATTCGAACCTGCGACCTCTAGCTCCGGAGGCTAGCGCTCTATCCAGCTGAGCTAATTGCGCGTGCGGAGGTTTATATATCGTATCCACACCAAAAGCGCAACCGCAAATCCGCTCCTGCCTGCCCCTGCTTCACTTATTATTCTGCACTGCTTCCGTCTGTGTCCATGCCGGGCTCAGGCTCCAGCCCAAGGGCGTTGGCCTCTGTAGCCAACACCTGTGGCGCAAGTTCCTTCCCTGCCGCATGTGCACACTTCAGCGTATGCAGATACATCTCCCGGACATGCTTTTTCCCTACCCGCTCCACGGGTCTATCTCTACCCGCAATCAGGTGTCCTTCCCAGGAAACCATGGTTCCGCCATATTTGCACAGCGCAAGACATTGCTCCCAGGTCAGTGTCCACAGGTCGGGGGACTTATGGGTTTTTACCCAGGCTTTGAAATCCGGCTTTTTCTCTTGGAGTTCATGCGCACCCCACAGATCCCCCTGTTTCTCTTGCTGTTTGTCCATTACCACCCGGCACCACCCCAATCGTCCGTTTTTAGTCTGGTTTTCATCCATAGCTTCTGGATGGAAACAGTCTAAGATAGTCATTCTTGCAAAAAGCGCCGCACTAATTTACACTCGGCGACGCTACATTTCTACCTTTAATGGACATTACACCCAGCGCCATACAAGCCCGCACCATAAAACAAAACTATCCGCCCATTGAAAGTTAAAATGCGGCTGAAAACCATTTAACATTTTCAGATTACGGGGGTCTATTACGTGAATACTTCGGCAGACCAGCAGGAAGTAGTACAGCAGTTCCGCGACAAGCTGATCCAGGCGCAAAAACAACTCAGTGAAGAGGCCTGCTCCGCCGCGGAATTCAAGCAGTTCAATACATTTATCGGTCTGCTGCATGACAATGCAGTTCCGGCTGACCTCGTCACCCTGGAGCCTGCTGAACTGAAAACACTATGCCTGCAGATCCTGGCGCGGATCAGACAGCGCCAGAAACCGTTGGATGTCCATTATTTCCCTATCAATCGGCAGGATCAAGGGATTCTGGTATGCAGCTGCACCGAAGCTCCTTTTCTGCTCGATTCTCTGCTGTTGTTATTACGGCGTGAGCGGCTGTGCTGGCAGCTTATCACCCACCTGCGCCTGAAGATTACCCGTAGCGCTACCGACATAATCGCGCTGGAGGACGCAAAGCTGGAGCAGGCCAACGAATCACTGCTGATTGTTCAGAGTGAAGGGGCGGCCGGTACCGAAGAGATCCTGGACAAAATCCGGCAGATGCTGGCGGCGGTGCTCCAGGTCGAAAAGGACCGCGATGCGCTGCATGAAACCATGCAGCAACTCCAGCTTCAGGCAGATAAGGTCGGACATGGGAGCTTCTGGAACTGGCTGCTGAAAGACAACTTCATCCCCCTATCTTACCGCCAGCTCCATCCGGGAACCCTCGAATCGGTCCCTGCAGCACAAGCAGCGGAGAAGACCGTCCTTGGAATTGGCGCGGATCCGGCACATAACCGCCTCACCCTCCCCCAGAACTATGCCCTGTGCGAAATAAATACGCAGGCATGTATAACCCAGAGCGGCACTCTGGCAGTCACCCAAAGCGCTAAATCCAGCCCGGTCTGGCGCAACGAGTTGCTGACCTACATCTCGCTGTGGGGCCAGAACAGTGCCGGTGAAGATGTAATTCACGACATTGCCGGCCTCTACACCCAACATTCCCGCGGGGGTTCACCCCTGGAGATCGAAGAACTGCGCGCCAAGATGGAAGAAGCTATGCTAAGCCTTGGTATTGCGCCTGCGAGTTATAACTACCTTAAAACCAAAGACCTGCTTTCGGCGTTCCCCATCACTGAGTTGTTTTTCTTCGGCCAGGAACAGCTGCAGGACATCATAAAGTCGCTGCTTTTTTCTCACCCCTCAAGTGTAAGAACCGTCTTACTTGACCATGATTCCAGACGTCTGAATCTGCTCCTTATCGTGCCGCACTCTCTTAACTCAAGCGTTGATTTCCCCTCCATCGAAGCGTATTTGAAGCAGCTGTGCAGCGCTGAGGTTATCAGTTCGCGGGTATTGCACCTCGATGCCGAACACTTTATTGTGCAGGTTCAACTCATCGGCGCTGAAATCAACGCCCCTCTCGACCTGCCTCTGCTCAGCAAACGCCTGACTGAAAGGATTCGTAGCTGGGAACAAAAACTGCGCCGCGAGCTCATCCTGCTCAAAGGGAGTAAAGAGGGGATGGAGCTGTGGCAAATATACCGCCACGCCTTTTGTATCAACTACCGCACCCGGGTCTCCCCTAAAATGTGTCTGAACGACATCAATATGCTGGAGCGCTTACGCGCGCAAAAGGGTGAGCAGATTAGTATGTGGAGACCACCGCGCTCCGATACGCGCAGTTTTCTGCTGTTCTATAACACGAAGCAGGACTACCTCAACGAGCTGATGCCGCTCCTGGTAAATCTCGACCTGACCATCAGCGATGAAGTTGACTTCAGCGTGCAGTTGCCCGAATTCAAGGCATATATCAAGAGTTTTGGGGTGCTGGACAATCTCCCCGCTGCCGCCGATCTGTTCGAACTTAAAGATACACTGATCGAGTCTTTAAGCGCCATGCGTGCAGGGCGGACCGAAAATGACTATCTTAATTGTCTGACAGTGCGAACCGGTCTTGACTGGCAACAAATCGATGTATTTCGCGCCTATCGCAACTACTATTTTCAGCTGGGCTCCCCTTTTACTAAGCGAACCGTAGAGTCTACCCTGATCAACAACCCGCGTGCTGCCATGGCGCTGTACAATTATTTTTCCGCGCGCTTCAAGCCTGAGGAAAAATGGGCCGACCCGATGATGCGCGAAGATGAGGCGCTCTCCTCGGCACGGCAGGAGCTGATTGAAAGCCTGGCTGACGTCGAAGATATCAACGAAGACCGCATTTTACGTACCCTGTTCAACCTCATCGACTCCACCGTGCGCACCAACTTCTTTATCCGGCGCATGCAGGAGGATTACTTTATCTCCCTGAAGATCAGCTCTATCGGCATTGCCGAGATGCCGACTCCGCGCCCCATGTATGAGGTCTATGTTCACAATGCATCCATGGAGGGGATACATCTGCGCGGTGGCAAGGTGGCACGCGGCGGAATACGCTGGTCAGACCGCCCCGACGATTTCCGCACCGAGGTGCTGGGATTATTAAAAACCCAGATGACCAAAAACACCCTTATCGTCCCTATGGGTTCAAAAGGGGGCTTTGTGGTAAAAACTCCCTTTGAGGACCGCACTACCGGGATGGAGCTGTCTAAACGTGCATACCAGACGTTTATTCGTGCCCTGCTCGACCTTACCGATAACCGGAAAGGCGCAGAAATTGTCACGCCGGAAAACCTGGTCTGCTACGATGGGGAAGATCCCTATCTGGTGGTGGCGGCAGATAAAGGAACCGCGCATTTATCCGACACCGCCAACGCCATCAGTGCGGAGTATGGGTACTGGCTCGATGATGCCTTCGCCAGCGGTGGTTCTCAGGGTTACGACCACAAGAAACTCGGTATTACCGCGCGTGGAGCCTGGGTCAATGTAAAACGCCATTTCCGCGAAATGGGGATCGATATCCAGGCTACCCCCTTTACGGTTGTGGGCATTGGAGATATGAGCGGAGACGTTTTCGGTAATGGGATGCTTCTTTCTGAGCAGATCAAGCTCTGCGCTGCCTTCAATCACCGCCATATATTCATCGACCCAGACCCTGACCCGGCCACCAGCTTTGCGGAACGTAAACGCCTGTTTGAGCTGCCCCGCAGCAGTTGGGACGACTACAACGCTGCACTCATCTCTCCTGGTGGCGGGGTATTTGACCGCTATGCTAAAGAGATCCCCCTCTCTCTGGAGGTACAACACTGGCTCGGAGTACGTCACACCTCAATGGCTGGTGACACCCTGGTGCAGATGCTGCTTCAGGCCCCTGTCGATCTACTCTGGAATGGTGGAATTGGCACATACGTCAAACACTCTCTCGAAACCAATGCCGCCGCAGATGATCGCGCCAACGACAATGCGCGCGTGGATGGCAATAAACTAAGGGCCCAAGTGGTTGGTGAAGGGGGCAACCTTGGTTTTACCCAACTAGGCCGAATCGAATACGCCTTGGGAGGTGGACGGATAAACACCGATGCGGTGGATAATTCCGGTGGAGTGGATTGCTCGGACCACGAAGTGAATCTCAAGATTTTCATGCAACACCTCAAGAGTAAGGGGCTGCTGCAAGATATAAATGAACGTAATATAGAACTCCAGAGCCTGACCAATGAAGTGTGCGATGCGGTCCTGCGCAATAACTACACTCAGAGCCTTGCTTTGTCGCTGGACAAACTCCGCAACAATCAGGAGATCGAACCATTCAGTGACTTAGCTGTGCGCCTCGAAGATACGGGGCTGCTGAATCCAGTCAGTGAGGCGCTGCCCAAAACCAAGGAGGTCCTCGGACGCAAACACGGCTATACCCGGCCGGAGCTGGCTATCCTGTTGGCCTACAGCAAAATGGACCTGCTCAATGCCATGCTCGACTCCAATTACATCGACGGCCATTTTGCCCTGGAATATCTGGCAGGATACTTTCCTGAGAAAATGCAGATAAAATACGCACATCTTCTCAACGAACACCCTCTGCGGCGTGAGATCATTGCCACAGTGCTGACCAACCACATCATAGATCAGTCCGGTTCGACCACCTGTTTTCGCCTGGCACGCAGGCACAACATTCAAGTTATCGACGTCGTCCCGCCATACCTTATTTACGATCGCATTCTTGATGGGCGCCGCCTGCGTGCACAACTGTGTGCGTTGGACAATAAAATGGTCGCTGAGGAACAATACACTCTGCTTCTACGTCTTGAAAACACCATCTCCACCATGTGCGACTGGGCTCTGCGCCACAAGAACAGCACCACTCCGGAGGGGATTGCCCTGAGGCAGGAACAACTGCGCGAATACCGCAATCTGCTGAGCAGCATCCTGAGACCGGAACAATGGGGGGCATGCCGCACCGAAGCAGATATGTTAAGCGGGTACGGTCTGGATGCGGATACAACGCTGGAACTTGTAACCCTTCCCTACCTGGAAAACTTTATCCCTCTGGTCCAACTCCAGGAAAAAACAGGTGAAAAGATGTATCCCCTGGCTGTAACCATGGCGGAAGCGATGAAAACTCTGCAGCTCGATGATCTACTGCAGGGGTTGAATCAGGTGCCGCTGCGGGATTGCTGGGACAGACACAGCCACCGTATGCTCAAAAACAGATTTCAGCAGGAAATCTTTGCCCTTACAGAAGAGGTGATGCGTGAATGTAGCGGCAATATAGACAACCTGCTGTCAAAGCAACGTCCTGCCTTTATGCGCTATAAACACTATGTGAAAATGATTGATGAAGGGAGCAATGCAACCTTCCATCCCTATATGGTTGTACTTGATCAACTGCAAAAGCTGCGGTAACGTTGCGCCCGACATCGGTTTTGCACACAGTACTGACAGCAACATAACTATAAAACCTACGGAAAGACTGCTATGTCCGCACAAAAAAAAGCGAAACAGAAATCTATTGTAGATATTCAGAAACTATATACCGAAGGGACAAAGATCACCGTTCTTACCGCATACGACTACCCTTTCGCCCGCATCATGGATGAGGCCGGTATCGATATGATTCTGGTGGGCGACTCCCTCGGCAGCACCGTAGCCGGGTACGACACTACGCTGCCGGTTACTATGGAAGAGATGCTCTACCACACGCGCTATGTGGTGCGCGGCAGCAGCAGCGCTCTAATTATCACCGATATGCCATTTATGTCGTATCAGGCGGATGTACGCGATGCATGCATCAATGCCGGGCGCCTGGTCAAGGAGGGGGGCGCACATGCGGTTAAGGTTGAAGGGGGCGAAAATATCGCCGCCACCATCGCTGCCATCGTCAATATGGATGTGCCCGTGGTGGGACATATTGGTCTTACCCCGCAGTCAATCCACCGCATGGGGGGCTTCAAGGTGCAGGGGCGCAAAAATGAACAAGCCAAGCAGCTTCTCGCCGATGCCAAAGCGGTAGAGCGAGCCGGAGCCTTCGCGCTGGTACTCGAAGGGATCCCCGCCGCGCTGGCAAAAGAGATAACCGAAAGTATCAATATCCCCACCATCGGCATTGGCGCCGGAGTCGATTGTTCCGGCCAGGTGCTGGTGATCCACGATATCCTTGGCCTGTGCGAAAAATATTCACCCAAATTTGTCAAGCGCTATGCCGATGTAACTGAGATCATCCGCACCAGTGTTGAAAGCTATATCCGCGATGTACGTGACGGCTCGTTCCCGTCTGAAGAGCACAGCTTCAAATAGCCCGCCAGCCGCGCCACCGCAGGAATTCAATAAAGGAACCATACGATGAAAATCATACGTCAGGTGGATGAAATGCAGGCGTGCGCCCTCACTCTTCGCGCCGAAGGCAAGCGGATTGCCTTCGTCCCCACCATGGGATATCTGCACGAAGGGCACCTGTCTCTGGTGCGGGCAGCACATAAACACGGTGAGGTGGTGATCCTTTCGATTTTCGTCAACCCGACCCAATTCGGAATCGGCGAAGATTTCGCCGGCTATCCGCGCGACTTAAGCCGAGACAGCGCCCTGGCCGCAGAGGCAGGAGTTGATCTCCTTTTCGCCCCAGAAGCACCAGACATGTATCCATGCGGGTATGCCACCACGGTACATGTAGAGGGGATAACCGAAACCCTGTGCGGTGCCAGCCGCCCCGGTCACTTTGACGGCGTAACCACCGTGGTGAGCAAACTGTTTGGCATTGTTCAGCCCCATGCCGCGCTGTTCGGAATGAAAGACTTCCAACAACTTGCCGTGGTGCGCCGCATGACCGCAGATCTGAACCTGCCGGTAGAGATCATCGGCATGCCCATTGTTCGTGAAGCGGACGGCCTGGCGCTGAGCTCACGGAATAAGTATCTTACCCCGCACCTGCGCCAACAAGCGCTGTGCCTGCAGGATGCCATTCGCATCGCCACGGATGCTGCCCTGCAAGGGGAAAAGGATGCTGCTGCCATCATCGCCATGGTGCAACAACGGATTGAACAGGAGGGGGATGCGCGTATCGACTATATCCAGATCTGTAATCCAATAACCCTGCAGGAGATTCCCCGGATCGATGCGGACGCGGTTTTGTTGCTGGCGGTATTCTTTAACTCCACCCGCCTGATCGATAACCACCCCATCCTCACCCCTTTTAATTGATGAACCTGCACCTCTACACCAGCCGCTATATGGTTCCGATCAGCTCCCCCCCGTTCGAACAGGGGGCGCTGGCGGTCCAGGATGGACGCATTGTCGCGCTAGGGCCTGCCGCAGAGATAATCCGCCGCTTCCCCCACGCCCCATGCACCGATTATGGCGACTCAATCCTGCTGCCGGCGCTGATTAACGCCCATACCCATCTGGAGCTGAGTCATTTTCCTCGCTGGCAGGAGATAACGCGGGAACAACCAGATGGGCGGCTCCCTACCTGTGCAGCCAAAGCTGAAGCAGATCACGGGTTCACCGCATGGATTCTACGCCTGATCGAAATCAAAAAAAGCCTCGGGCGCGATCCCCAGATATACCACCACGCGTGGCACACCGGTCTCCAGCTGGCCCAAAGTAGCGGCACCGGCTATATCGGCGACATCCTCACCACTCCGCAATTAAGCGCCACCGCCGCACAGCACCTGCCTGGACGCGGCTACATAGAAATCCTCGGCCACGATCCGCTTCAGGTACACACCCGCCTGGAACACCTGGAGCACTGGGCCGGGCATGCCCCCCAGGCGCTCTGGGGGGCGGCACCGCACGCCCCCTACACCCTCAGCCAGGATATGCTCAAACTGAGTTTTCGCACCACGGCCGCACACCATCTGCCCAGCTCCATCCACTTGGCGGAATCTGCAGAAGAGGTGGAATTTCTATGCAACGCCACCGGCCCCATGGCGCAAAAACTGTATCCATACGTAAACTGGAAACAGCACATCAGCCCCCCTCGCCGGATGCGCCCGCTGGAATGTGTGCGCCAGGCTGGGGGGTTGCGTTCAGATACCCTGCTGGTTCACGGTGTCCATCTGAACCGCGCTGAAATAGCCCTCGTTGCCGCAAGTAAAGCCAGCGTAGCCCTGTGTCCACGCTCCAATGCACGCCTGAACTGCGGCAAAGCCCCCGTTGCAGACTACTTACGCGCCGGGATCCCTCTGGCGCTGGGAACCGACAGTCTCGCCAGCAACAGCACCCTGTCGCTGTGGGACGAAATGGCCTTCGCCCTCCAGTGGTTTGAGGGCGCCATCTCAGCGCCACAACTACTGCACATGGCCACCTGCGGCGGTGCCAGGGCTTTGCAACTCAACGATGTCGGCATATTGGCACCGGGCAAACGCGCAACATTTGTGGTAATATCCCCCCCTGCCCTGCCCGACCTGCCCACTGTGGCAGATTTTTTATGCCATTCACGCCGGGGGCGCGAAATCACCGCCCTGTATCGTGAAGGCAACGGCGTCGACCTCTCCAGCTGCAACAAGGAAATATCGGCATGAATAACCACATAAAAAACAAAACTATAAAGATATTTTGGCACCAGCTTCTCCATCCACAGCGCACAACTAAAACAAGCGGCACTATAGTCGCGCTAAAACCCAAACGGCTGGCGCTGGTCGAATGCGCCGACCAGAGTGCCTGCTCCGGCTGCAGCGCTGTCGGCAATTGCTGCCAAAAAGGTCCCGGTGCTGATTCCAAACGGATCCTGGCCGACAATATCCCCAGCGCTCGAGTAGGCGACCGGGTAGCGGTAGAAATCGAAACCAGCGCCGGGATCCTCGATTCCGACACCATGCTGTACATCATCGCTTTTGTTATGCTTGCACTGGGACTCGCCCTCGGTTATGGTATCGCAGCCAGCATAGCCGTTGGCATCCCCGCGGCCATCCTGGCCATCCTGGTCGGTGCCGCCTTCATGATCGGGGCTATCGGAGTGCTGCGCTTTGGCCGCCAGGCAGTGATCCAAACTGCTCTGGCCCGAATCATCGAAATTGAGGAAATCACCCCAGAAGACAGGGCATAACCGCCATGGGTATTAAAATAATCGCCACCAACAAAAAAGCCTACCACGATTATTTTATCGAGGAGGTGTACGAGGCGGGCATCTCCCTGCAGGGAACCGAAGTAAAATCCCTGCGCCTGGGCAACGTCAACCTCAAGGAAGCGTTCTGCCGCATAAAAAATGGCGAGGCATTCATCAACAATATGCACATCAGCCCATACGAACTCGGCAATATCGAAAACCATGACCCCACCAGGGTCCGCAAGCTGCTACTGCACCGGAGTGAAATTGACAAACTCGCGCGGAAAAGTGACGAAAAAGGGTTGACACTCGTACCTACCAAGATCTACTTTAAAAACAGTATGGTTAAGCTTGAAATAGGGGTAGGCAAAGGGAAGAAACACTACGACAAGCGCGAATCCCTGAAGCAAAAGCAGGCAGAGCGCGAAGTGCACAAAGCGATCAAAGATAACCTTAATCGTTGACAATAGGATAAAAAGATGCCAGAATGCATCATCTAGCGTCAAACTTAATAAACATCTCAATGGGGGTGCCAAGGTTTCGACGGGGATTGGAAGCGAAGGTTGCATGTCGGGGACGCCAGTTGGCCTCGTTAAAAAACTGGCATCAATACAAACGCCGATACTGACGTTTCGTACGCACTAGCAGCTTAATTGCTGCGCCGTCTCTGATATACTTTGTCTGTGGGTTTTTAGAGACGTCATTTTAGCAGACTAGTTGCTGTTCGTGTCCACAGCTCAGCAGCGAAACTTTAGTGGAATCGCCAGTTACATGACCCTGTCCGTGGGGGCTGTAACCGGTTAAACTTAAAACACCGGACTACACATGTAGACGCCTTACGTAGAAGATTTTCGGACGCGGGTTCGATTCCCGCCACCTCCACCATTTAGAAAAGACAAACCCGTCTCTCTGGGGTCATTCTCCGGGGTGACGGGTTTTCTTTTTCCCCTTGTTTC
>Ga0265295_1001810_pt1 | contig 36393 bp, 40 predicted proteins | sample Munlansysbiofilm_FD_192503 | JGI IMG/M metagenome (GOLD analysis project Ga0265295, IMG submission 192503) | Leachate microbial communities from a municipal landfill in Southern Ontario, Canada - Methane capture system biofilm | ecosystem: Engineered > Solid waste > Landfill > Unclassified ... | reverse complement strand
CACATTCTTTTCAATGAGTTCTTTCAAGTAAACATTGAGAAATTCTTCGGGTAAGCCCATTAAAAATTCGACTTCATCTTTCGGCCGCCGCCAATTTTCAGTCGAAAATGCATAAAGTGTTAAAATTTGGATCCCCATATCATGCGCAGCCAAAGCAATGTTACGTACATTGTTCATACCTTTATGATGCCCGGCGATTCTCGGCATACCACGCCTCGTAGCCCAGCGACCATTGCCATCCATGATAATCGCCACATGTTGGGGAATGGCCTTATCGACGATGTCTTCACCTTTTTCCCATCCGCCTGCCAGACGGCTTACCCAACGCATCCAGCGCATCGATCGTCGCCTCTCCCTATACGTTGTTGCAACTTTTAACTATGTAAAATCTTTCTTAAAGAAAATCCCCTCATGGCGAGGGGCACCTTAGACTTCCATGATTTCTTCTTCTTTTTGTCGAACAATCTCATCGACTTTTTTAATATGATCGTCGGTCAGTGTCTGAACATGGTCTTGCAAACGACGTGCTTCGTCTTCTGAAAGGGTACCTTCTTTTTCTTCTTTCTTTAAGGCATCATTGGCATCACGGCGGATGTTACGAATCGCCACCTTGGCCTCTTCCCCATATTTACGAACGACTTTTACCAGCTCTTTACGCCGCTCTTCCGTAAGCGGAGGAAGGGCAATCCGGATCACTTTTCCATCGCTGGATGGAGAAAGCCCGAGATCGGACTTTTGTATGGCCCGCTCGATCTCCGGAAGTACGCTCACATCCCATGGACTAATTAGCAGCATGCGCGGTTCAGGCACGTTAATCGAGGCAACCTGATTGAGTGGAAGATCTGAACCGTAATAGTGAACGACAATTTTATCTAAAAGCGCAGGATTGGCACGTCCAGCACGTACAGAGACGAGATGCTGTCTCAAGACATCAAGCGCTTTTTCCATCTTCGATGTGATCTCACGTACGATTTCCTGACTCATGGAGTGACGGTCCCCCCTTGATGGTCGTCCCTATTTTTTCACCAAGAACGACACGCTTAATATTATCGGGTTCTAAAATCGAAAAGACGACAATCGGTATATTATTATCCATACAAAGTGATGATGCCGTGGCATCCATCACACCAAGACCAAGGTTCAAAAGATCAAGGTAGGTGAGTTCATCGTATTTCTGGGCATCCGAATGAATGAGCGGGTCGGCTGAATAGACACCGTTGACTTTATTTTTAGCCATTAAAATAACGTCTGCTTCGATCTCTGCAGCCCTCAGCGCCGCCGTCGTATCGGTTGAAAAATAAGGGTTCCCCGTTCCAGCTGCAAAAATAACGACGCGCCCTTTTTCTAAATGCCGGATCGCTCGACGTCTAATGTATGGCTCGGCCACTTGACGCATTTCGATCGACGTTTGTACTCTCGTCGGAACGCCCAGTCTCTCCAGTGCGTCTTGTAAAGCGAGCGCGTTCATTACCGTTGCCAACATGCCCATATAATCTGCGGTGGCACGGTCAATGCCTTCCCGACTTCCCGATATACCGCGCCAGATGTTCCCGCCACCGACGACGATGGCTACTTCGACACCGAGCGCATGAATGGATTGGATCTGTCGTGCAACATCGGAGAGCACATTTGCCTCCAGTCCATAACCTTTGGTGCCTGCAAGCGCTTCGCCGCTTAACTTCAAAACAACCCGGCGATAAACCGGTTTTTCCATGCAGTCCCCTCCACCGATGATGTTCATAACACTTTAAAACAAGCCCTATCCCACCTTTCAAACAGGTAGGATAGGGAAGACGATGCATTAGTCACCTTTGACCTGGGACATAACTTCTTCAGCAAAATTATCTTTACGTTTTTCCAGACCTTCACCGAGTTCATAGCGTACAAACCGACGCACAGCGATTTTTTCGCCGATTTTCGCAATATATTCATGAACGAGTTGTTCGACCGTCTTATCACCGTCTTTAATATAAGGCTGTTCAAGCAGACAGACTTCCTTAAAATAGTTTTTAAGACGACCTTCAACCATTTTTTCTGCAATATGCTCGGGTTTGCCTTCATTCAACGCTTGTTGACGATAAATCTCACGCTCATAGTTAATCACATCTTCAGGAACATCTTCCCGACTGACGTATTTGGGCGCGTAGGCTGCAATTTGCATGGCAATTTCACGAGCGAGGGCTTTAAAATCTTCGGTCTTCGCTACAAAATCAGTTTCACAATTCACCTCGACCAAAACACCAATGCGCCCACCCGCATGAATGTAACTTTCAATGACACCTTCAGCAGCAATGCGTCCAGCTTTTTTCTGAGCGGTAGCCATACCGCGTTCACGTAAAATTTCAACGGCTTTTTCCATATCCCCACCGGCCTCAGTGAGGGCTTTTTTACATTCCATCATCCCTGCTCCGGTGCGTTCTCTTAATTCTTTGACCTGACTCGCTGTCACCGACATCGTCTCAAGCCTCCTCATACGAATTCAAGTGCATCTTTGTACAGCTTGTAGCATGGTTTGCATTCTTTAAAAAAGGGTGGTCGATGGCCACCCTTTTTATGCCTGATGACATCTTTAGAAGCGATCCTGTTGGTGGGTCAGTTCTTCGGAGGCATGACCTTCGTCAACGGAAACCGTCTCTGCCGCCGCTTGATGTCCCGATGCCTCAACATGCATCGCCACCTGACCGTCTTCCTGCGCGTTTACATCTTCTCCACCATGATAGGCTTCTCCTTGACGCCCTTCAATGATCGCATCAGCCATCTTAGCGGTGATGAGTTTTACCGCCCGAATGGCATCATCATTCCCCGGAATGACATAATCCACTTCATCCGGATCACAGTTTGTATCGACAATGGCCACGATGGGGATACCGAGCTTACGAGCTTCTAAAACCGCGATGCGCTCTTTGCGTGGATCTACAATAAACATAGCATCGGGTAGGCGTTTCATCTCTTTAATTCCGCCTAAAAAGCGTTCCAGACGTTCTTTTTCTTTAAGCAAAAGGAGCACTTCTTTTTTGGGCAGCACGTCAAATGTGCCATCCGTCTCCATTTTTTCGAGTGCCTTCAGACGCGCGATACGCTTTTGGATTGTCGTAAAATTCGTCAGCGTCCCGCCGAGCCAACGGTGGTTAACATAAAACATACCCGCCCGTTCTGCTTCTTCACGAATCGCTTCATGCGCTTGTTTTTTTGTTCCTACAAACAAAAATGTTCCGCCCTCTTGTGCAAGATCACGCACAAAACGATATGCTTCTTCTAGCTTGCGAACCGTCTTTTGTAAGTCAATAATGTAAATACCGTTGCGTTCCGTAAAGATGTACTTGGCCATCTTCGGATTCCAACGTCGCGTTTGGTGCCCAAAATGAACACCCGATTCTAACAGTTGCTTCATGGATACAACTGACATGCGTTTGGATCCTCCTTTGGGTTTGCCTCCGCACTCTTCAACCCTCGCGCTACCAGTAAAAAAACTTCTGGCACCCCGCTTAAGTCCAAGTGCGTGTTGTGATGATGAACCGCCATATACTATACCATAAAGGTCCCTCCTGTGCAACTTCCGATGCGGAGATGAGACGATATCATCAAGGTTATGTACGACGTTGAATCATTTCGATCAGTAACGTCACTTCTCCCGTACCACGTCCGAGCGCTCGGGCGATATTCGAAGCCGTCTCTCCACGTTGCCAGCGCACAAACACTTCTTTCTGCCAACCCTCCAGTTGATCGATACGTGCATGCACTGTATCCTTCTGATGAGACTTGGTTGGAGCATCGTCATGCATCCATGGTGCCTGTTCAGAGGTAAGCGTGTCATCCTTACGCTTTTTACGTATATCGTCGTTTAAGATCTTCGGTTCTTGTGACGAAGCGGATAATGCGTCCATCATCTCCGCAATCATTTTCTCTAAGTGCTCAAAACTTTGTAAGAGCACGACAGTCTGACCAAGTGTATTTTCCAAAACGGATACCTTTTCCGTCAGCACCTTCAATCGTCTTTCCGTTCTAATCCATAATGCATAGATCACCATCAAGCTGATGAATAAAACCAACAGCAAAAGACTCATCAGCGTCCTCTCCTTAATCGTCAAAGTCGTGCATCAACATATCTGCCGCGTCCTTGTGGATCATTTTGAGCCAAAAACATCCGCGGCGCATGATCGATGCGTTTTTGAGCACGATCTATTTTCTTTTGTTCTAGCATTAAAAGCGATGGTGTAAGATAGGCCTGCGTTGCGGCGCGAGCCCCCAATGCTATCCCAAGATCGACTGTACGTGGAATGGCGACCTGTAACTCAATGAGTTTGAGATTCAAGGTTTCCCCTCCAACAACTCAACATTTTTTTAGCACGCACGCCGCATCTTACACATCCTAAGGTGCTACTTTTAGCATGAACATCCTAATGGGTCTTGTCAAGATACTTTATGCTTCATCGATCATCCATGGGCGAAGGAGAGGACGAAGTTTGTGTAAAGCGCGCGTATGCAATTGAGAAATTCGCGAAGGAGAAAGGGACAATACATGGGCAACTTCGGCAAAGGTCAACCCTTCATAATAAAATAAGGATAAAACAAGTTTTTCCTTTTCAGTAAGAGCATCAATCGCTTCCGCCAAAAGAGAACGAAGCGCCCGTCTAAATGTCTCATCCTCCGGTTGTACAGCGGTTGTATCCACTTGCTCTTCCAAAAAGTTAACGCCTTCGTCCATATCGTCTCGCGTATGTTTGGTGCCTTGCCAATTGCTAACAGCTTCCATAGTGCGCTCGATATCTTCCTGGCTCATCCCTAAATACGACGATAATGCGTACGTGTCGACAGGACGCATCATTTTTTGTTCGAGTTCAGCCTGAGCTTGTTCAATACGCTTTTGTTTATCACGTAGGCCGCGGGTAAGGGGATCGTCTTCGCGAAGCCCGTCATAGATCGCCCCGCGGATACGCCATGTCGCGTATGTCTCAAACTTCAGTCCACGCTGAGGATCAAAACGCCGAATGGCTTGAAACAACCCTTCCATCGCAAAACTTAGTACATCTTCACGATTGACCGAAGTTGGTAAAGTTGCTAGCATCCGCGAGACAACTTTTTTGGCAAGTGGTTCATAATATTTTAGCAAGAGGGCCTCGATATCGCGCGTTGGTTTGTTGAGATACGCTTGCCATAAATCATACTGTTTTTGAACAAGCATCTCCCTGCGCCTCCTTTAACATCTAAAGCTTGAGTTGTTCGCTCTGCGCTGTACGCACATAATACGTCCCATCTTCTAAATCCAGTTCGACGGTGCGCCCGACACGTCCACCTACCGCCTCCGCGACAATCGGAATGCCTATCATCTGTAGAACAGTGCGCACCGCTTCTACATTCCGCTCACCAATTTTTAGCGCATCGCTCGAAACATGCTCGAACATCTGCGCGCCTCCTGCCAGTTTGGCGACCATGTCCCAACGCATCGCCCCTAACGCTTCCATCTGGCGCAAGAGTTCAGGAATCGCCGTATCCGCATACTTTGCCAATTTCACAGAGCCCCTTGCTTGTTTGGAATCTGGTAACATAACATGAGCGAGGCCACCAATTTTCCTGCGCCGATCATAGAGGGCCACACCAACGCATGAACCGAGTCCGGCTGTTCGAATACGGCCAGGATGACGCGCAGAAGCGAGTTCGGCAATCCCGACTTTAATCACGTCATGCATCACGTCCATTGGCATAAACTCCTAAAGCATGATATAAAACTTGAAACGAGTGCGGATCCGGCAACAAGAAAAACCGACCACCGTATTTCGCATCACGACTGGTAAGATGGGCATCAATCACCACAGCTTGTTCTCCATAATGCCCTGCCTCCAAAAGCCCATAGGTGATCACAGCCATGCCCATATCAACAACCAATCCTGGGACGTGCGGATACAGCTTCAGACCGGTGAGATCAGCCAGTGCGGACAAATATGAACCTGCCAAGATATTGCCGATTTCTTGTAAAGCACTCAATTCAAGATCGGAAAAATGATCATCATCTGAAGCGCTTTTTTTTAAATGCGCCTGATCTTGAAACAATGCTTGTAACAGTTGATGGGCAGACTGAGGTTCGATCAGCCAAACAAAACTGCCTTTGACATCGCCACCAAATTCTAAAAACGTTGCAACATACAAATGATCTTCCCCAACTTCAGCGGCTATCTCTGAAAAATCGAGAAGTCGCGCAGAAGGAACCTCCATATCAATGCGTTCCCCTAAAAGTCGAGATAAGGAAGTAGCAGCGTGTGCCGCGCCGATATTGCCTATTTCTTTAAGGACATCTTCTTCCCAGTGGGTTAAATGATGTTCGAACATCGGGCACCCTCGATTTCTTTTAAACTTTGTGTTCACACACATGTCTTTTCTTTCAAAGTAAACAAAGAAAAAGAAAGGAACGAGTTTCCATAAAGGCATTAAAAAGCATTAGATCGATGGTTCTTCTTTTACTGGATGTGCCTCGTCAACAGCCTCTTCCAATAACGCCGTCTCACTGTCTTTCAACACTTTTGTCAGATCAAGCAACACGATCAGTCGTCCATCGATGTCAACAACACCTTCGATGTATGGAACAGAGTTAGCACCGATGTCTGGTGCTGGTTGCAATCGATCGGCGTCAATCTCTAATACCTCATCAGCACTGTCTACGATCAATGCCACATTATAAGGCGGGACATGGACAATGATAAGACGTGATCCATCATGCAAAGCCTCAGCCGTAAGTCCTAGTTTTAAACGCAGATCAACGACAGGCGTCACAACACCGCGCAAATTGATGACGCCTTTTAAATAAGGCGGTGCGTCGGGAATGCGCGTGATCGAACCAATGCGTTCAATCGATTGGACATGCTTCACATCGACAGCATACAATTCTTCAGCCAAACGGAATAAAATCACCTGACGGGGTTCACTAAATGACTGATGTTCTAAGTTTGTATCAAACATGAACTTCGACCTCCTCAAGATAAGACCATCCTTGTTTCTTTTCAAAAAAACTGCGTGTGTCAATAACTAATGCTACCCGCCCATCACCTAAAATCGTGGCACCCGAAAAACCGCGAATATGTTTTAAATAATGTCCGAGTCCTTTTAATACAATCTCTTGTTGAGAGAGAATACGATCGATGATAAGTCCTAAACGCGCTTCGCCGTTTCTTAAAACGAGAACAGTAAGATGAGACGCTTCGTCAGCCTTGGGCTCGATCCCTAAGAAACGACGTCCATCAACCAGTGGAAGAATGCGACCGCGCAAATTAAAAGCAGGCTGTTTCCCGACAGTTTTTATCTCCTGTACAGGAAGCGTTACCGCTTCAAGTATATCCCCAAGCGGAAGCGCATACGTCTCCTCACCCACTTTAAAAAGCATCGCCGTAAGAATCGATAAGGACAGTGGGAGCTGAATACGGAAAAGCGTTCCGCTGCCACGTTTGGAATGTATGGAAATACGTCCACCTAAAGATTCGATCTTCGTTTTTACAACATCAAGCCCCACGCCTCGACCGGATAGTTCGCTGACCGTCTCGCGGGTCGAAAAACCAGGCAAGAATAGGACTTGGTAAACGTCTTGATCACTCATCCGCGCCGCCTTATCCTCGCTTAATAGGCCACGCTGGATCGCTTTAAGTCGCACCTTCTCCGCATCGATGCCCGCGCCATCATCTTGCACTTCGATGTACACATGGTGCCCACTTCTATAAGCAGAAAGGCGCAATTTCCCTGTTTCCGGTTTTTGCGACTTAAGTCGATCTTCCGGTTTTTCTAAACCATGGTCAAGTGCATTGCGAATAAGATGCATCAAGGGATCGCCGAGTTCATCGACAACCGTACGATCGAGTTCAGTTTCTGCGCCTTCGATCACAAAGTCGACCTTTTTGCCAAGTTCTCGCAACGTATCCCGTACCATGCGAGGAAAACGATTCAATACTGTCTCGACGCTTACCATACGAATCGATAAAATAAGATCCTGCATATCACTCGTGGTACGACTCATACGCTCGACCACTTCGCGCAATTGTGGCGCAGCCAATTCTTCCGCCAAAAGATGTAAACGTCCACGATCGATCACCAATTCGCTAAATAAATTCATCAGTGTCTCGAGTCGGTCTGCATCCACGCGAAGTGTTTTCACATGATGGGTCCTATGAGCTGCCGAAGGCGCTACACTTTGCACACTTCCTTCTTTAGCCATGTCTTTTCCATGATCAGAGGGCTGTACTGAAGGAAAATCCACAGATGTGCTGGCAGCGGAGTGTTGCGTCAAAGGTTCAATCATTTCTTTTCGTTCGATGACGAGAGGATATACATGAACCTGCGCCACTTCTGAAATACGGGAAAGTTCTGTCTGAACCGCTTCGATCGTTTTCTCGGTCAAGACGGTAATGACAAAATTAAAGTCAAAACGTTCTGCTTCCAAGTCATCGATCGAAGGTTGAGCTTGCACAATTTCCCCCATATCGGAAATCGTTTGATAGACGATATAAGCCCGTGCCGCCTTTAACAACGTCCTGCGATCGAGTTCGATCTCAATCCGATAAACAGAAAGACCTTGTTTGAGCGCATCTTGAATGATGGCTTCTTGATACGTATCGTACAGTTCTTGCCAATGATCGTATAGAAGAACCGGCTGCATAGCTGAAGAAGACGAATCATCCGCTGCTGGTGGGCTTTGTTTTTCAATGGACGATAAAGTGTTCGGACGAGGCTCAGATGGCGATGAAATCAGTTGTTTCAGACGATTAAAAATGTCCGGCGGTATCGGATGTTCCTGCCCTTCTTGAGCGATGCCTTGGAGTGTATGGGATAGCGCATCCATCGAGGCGAAAAGTGTGTCCATCCATTGCGCATCAACGCGTGCCCTCCCTTGGCGGATCCAATCGAGCGCATTTTCCATAGCGTGCGTCAGTTCCGCCATGTGCTGGAAACCCATGGTGGCGGCCATACCTTTTAATGTGTGGGCTGCCCGGAAAATTTCCTGAATAATCGCTGGATCGTCTGGATTGTTTTCAAGTGCCAGTAATTGATTATTTAAAAGAGCCATGTTCTCTTCGGATTCTTCCAAAAACATCCCTAAATAATCTTCTAAATTCAACGGTTATCCCTCCTTAGATGATTCATCAGCCTCACGGCCATGCTTCGCTATCTCTAGAAGCCAATCCGCGATCTTAGGAAGAGGTAAAACCGCATCGGCCAGATGATGTTCAATAATCGCTCGTGGCATCCCATAGACGAGGGCTGACGCCTGATCCTCTGCTACAACCCAAGTTGTTTGACGCTGCTTGGCTTTGAGTTTCATAACACCACGCAGACCATCTTTACCCATACCCGTTAAGATGATCACCGCTGTGCGCAGAGGAAGATCGGCTGCATCTTCGATCAATCGATTGGCTGCGGGTCGGTGCCCAGAAAGTGGGGGTGTTTTTTGATCGAGCTTGAAGATCACGCCGTCTGTCTGCCCGACTAACCGTAGATGATACCCGGCAGGCGCGACATAAGCCCGCCCTTGGATAAGCATCTCTCCATCTTGCGCTTCTGACAGGGGAAAGCGAACTGACGAAGCGAGCGTCTTTACGAATGAAGGAAACATGTTAGACAACATATGTTGAACGATGACCAAAGTAAAAGGTAACGTCTGTGGAAGCCGACTCAGCACGTGACGTAACGCTTTAGGCCCACCTGTGGAAGCGGCGATGATCACTAAATCAAAGGACATAACCACCTCTCTCCTCCTATACTTCACCTCTTTTTACCAATCCTTTTAAGCGTTCCAACAATCCCCGCATCCCCCCTTTCACATGTTCAGTCGTATCATCACCATCGCACATGTTCCAATGAAGTCGAAGACGCGCGCGGATGTGTTGAATATCGCGGCTAGCAGCTGACCGAGGGTATGCCATATAAAAAGGAACTTGTCTTTTAACCGCCTGAGGTACATGCGGGTCTTCACGGACAAAACCCAAATATTTCGGCGCACCACCGAGATATTTGAATGCGATACGTTCAAAACGTGTAAAAATAGCCTCTGCTTCTTTTTCTTCCTGAACTCGGTTTACAAGAACATGTACGGAGGGGTCCTGACGTGATTGATATAACCATTTATAGAGAACATAAGCATCGGATAAAGCAGTCACTTCTGGTGTGATCACCAATACAAGTTCGTCGACCGCTGCCAACACATGACGTGCCAATGAACTTAATCCAGCACCGAAGTCCAAGAGTATGACATCGCCAAACCCTTCAAGTTGCTGCAAGATCGTCTCGATCTTTCCTACTTTTTCTTGATCTTCTGATGCCAGAAAAGCTTCAAGCGTCCCTGCAAATGATGTATAGTAAAAACCGCCAGACGTTTGAACAAGAACCTCTTGAAGATGCTTTCGTCCTTCTATGACATCCATAAGATCCGCCGTCTGCCCTTCCCCCATTAAAAGTGACAAATTACCAAATCCGGCATCGGCATCGATGAGGAGCACACGTCTTCCGACTTCACTCAGGGCATACGAAAGACTCAAAACGAGATTGGATTTGCCAACTCCCCCTTTGCCACTGGCCCAGCCAATGATTCTCGAGCGCTGTGTATCCTTTGGATCGATACCTTTCATCCGTTGATGCGGATCAGTTGGCTGCTTCTGCATGAGGCGACGTAATGGTTCCGCTTGATCACTCACCGCCCTCCCTCCCCGAGCACCTCATGAATCAACCAAGCCGTATCCGCTACTCGCACGTCATCGGGAACGTTCTGTCCTGTGGTTAAATACGATAGACGGATACGGTGCGTGAACAAAAGTTCAACGATTCTTCCAGCTTGAGGCGCCTCATCATACTTTGTAAAGATAAGTTTTCGAAACCCGAGTGGCTGAAACAAACGAATCAAGCGGCTGATATCGTCATCACGTGTCGTCAGGCTGGTCACCAAATACTTTGAGCCCTTTTTAGAAAGTGCATCCAATCGATTCATATAATCTTTTAATCCTTGAACGTGCATATCCTCAAAATAATTACGGCCAGCCGTATCGATGAGCACATAGTAACCTTCCTCTAACCAGCGCTTGAGCGTCTCTTCAAATTCTTGCGGTGTATACGTCACAGCAAAAGGAATGTGTAAAATATCAGCATAGGTGCGCAATTGTTCAACTGCGGCAATGCGGTACGTATCAATGGTCAAAAGTGCAACCGGAAGTTGCCTTTCCAGCTTAGCCAATGCAGCCAACTTCGCAATGGTCGTTGTTTTGCCGACACCTGTCGGCCCGATGAAAGCCGCCCAGGCCTCTTTAGACGGTGTGGAGACGATCTTAGAACGAATGGTTTCGTATAATACGGTCTTCAAGTGCTCCTGAATGGATGCTTCTTCTTCGAATATAAAAGCTTGATGTGACGTGTACAGGCGGTATATTGTTTTTAAAGACATCCCGCTGGCTTGAAGACGTTTCGCCCACGCTCTAAATTCAGGACGAAACGGTTGAAGACCACTTTGCGCAAGTTGAAGCGCTTCAAGGGCCGTCAATTTTTCCATCACCTCAGCCAGCTCTATCGACGAACGCTGTCCATGACTGAAAGCGGGGGCCGTCTCTACCCCTGGCGAAAGCGCAATAGATTCAGACATCGCTGTTTCCTGTTTTGCCTGACGAATGGCCTTGAGAAGGGCTTCTTTTTGAACTTCAAAATTTTCACGTACCACTCCACTGCCTTCTGCGACAGCCGTGATGACCACCTCATGACGGCCGAATAAGCCACGCAACCCGCGAAGGCGTTCCTTCCGAGAAGATAAAATAATGGCGTTTTCACCCAACTGTTTTCTCACTTTTTCCATCGCCTCTTCTATAGTCGGGGCGACGATACGACGGACGTTCATGAGGCGTTCACCACACTTATACTTTTTACATCCAAAGAGGGCTCGAGCTCATTGTAAGAAAGAACAACCACTTCCGGATAAAGTCGATGGACCAGATCTCGTACATAGCGTCGTACTGCGGGAGAGGTGAGAATAATCGGTTTATACCCACTCATTTCTAAGCGTTCTTTCCCTTCGCGAATATGATCGAAAAATATTTTTAAGTCATCTGGCGAAAGTGCGACATAATCACCGAAGTCCGTTCGTTTCACTTGTTCGATGATTTTTTGTTCCAAAGCAGGTGATAAGTACATCACATGCAGCGGTCCCGTTTTGGGTGCAAATTGCGCTGTAATTTGCCGGACGAGCGCTTGCCTTACAAATTCAGTTAAAAGTGCGGGATCTTTAACTTTTGCCCCATGATCAGCCATGGTTTCAAAAATGAGTGGTAAATTGCGAATGGACAGTCCTTCTCGTAAAAGTGCTGAGAGGACTTTTTGTATCTCACCGAGTGATAGGACGCTTTCTAAGTCGGCGACGAGGGCAGCGTGCGTTTTTCGCACATGTTCCAGAAGTGTTTTTGTCTCATCACGCCCTAAAAGCTCCCAGGCATGTTTTTTTATAAGCTCCGTAAGATGGGTGATAATCACAGACGATGGATCTACAACCGTCCATCCTGCAAATTCCGCCTCGTCTTTATCGCTGGGATCGATCCACACAGCGGTCATCCCAAATGTCGGTTCCTTGGTCACCTCACCCGGAAGTTGTTCGGGGTTTTCTCCACCGATGGCCATATAATGTCCTTCCTTGACCATGCCTTCACCGACGATTTCACCACGAATCTTGATGATATATTGTCGAGGTGCGAGTTGTAGATTATCCCGAAGCCGAATGGTTGGCACGATAAAACCGAGTGTTAAAGCAAGCTGGCGTCTTAACATCAACATTCTATCCATCAAATCTCCGCCTTGTTTAGGATCGGCAAGCGGAATGAGTGCGTAGCCGAATTCAAACTCGATGGGCTCCATATCGAGAAGCGATAGAGCACTTTCTGGACGTGCTGCCTCCTCAGCTTTTTTCTCAGGCGTATCGGTTGCAACAGGAACTTCAACATCCTTAGGTTTTACACCCGTCCGTGATGCAGCATAAGCAATCACACCCGCTATGAGCGTCGTCGCCCAAAACGGTATCGGCGTAAAAATGCCGAGTAAAAAAAGGACTACGGCAACAACGTATAAAAGATGCGCTTGCCGAAAAAGCTGTTGCAAAACATCCGTCGTTAGTCCATCTTGGCTCGCCGTCCGTGTGACGACAATCCCCGTCGCCGTGGAGACAAAAAGCGCTGGAAGTTGAGCCACAAGCCCTTCCCCCACAGATAATACAGTATAAATGCTGGCTGATTCGGCCAATGTCTTACCGTGAATGGCGACGCCGATGATGAGACCGCCGATAATGTTGATGGCCAATATAAGCATGGCGGCAATCGCATCGCCTTTCACAAACTTACTCGCCCCATCCATCGCGCCATAAAAATCAGCTTCTCGTTCGATGGCTTGCCTTCGGACGTGAGCCGTTTTTTCATCGATGATCCCAGCATTTAAATCAGCATCGATGGCCATCTGTTTGCCAGGCATCGCATCAAGTGTAAAACGTGCGGCAACTTCCGCAACACGTTCCGACCCTTTGGTGATCACGAGAAACTGAATAATGACGAGGATTAAAAAGACAATCAGTCCGATGACCGGTTGACCCCCAATGACAAAACTACCAAAAGCATGAATGACTTCACCGCCATTCATCTTACTTAAAATTGCCCGCGTCGTCGAAACGTTCAGCGATAAACGAAAAAGTGTCGTTACCAAAAGCAATGTAGGAAAAATCGAAAACTCCAATGGCTCTTTCATGTTGAGCGATACGAGTAATACGATCAGCGAAAACGATAGATTGATCAGGATAAGAAAATCGAGCAATGCGGGCGGTAGCGGTATGACCATCATCATCACGATCATGATGATCCCAATAAAAAGGGGCAATTCGCGAAACACGTAACACCCTCCTTTCTTTGATACGTCGATTTATATAAAGAAATCATGAACAACAGAGATTACAGAGGCCTTTGAACCGGTCGCTTTTTACGATAGACAAAAGCCAAGACTTCGGCTACTGCTCGAAAAAGTGCGGGAGGAATGGGGTCTCCTAGAGGTACCATTTGATACAAACTACGGGCCAAAGGCGGATTTTCGACGATCGGTATGTTGTACTTTAAAGACCGCTCCCGTATCTTAAGCGCAATATAGCCTTCGCCTTTGGCCACAACACGAGGCGCCTCATCGCGCTGCACATCATACTTCAAAGCGACCGCAACATGCGTCGGGTTGGTAATAACGACATCAGCCTCTGGCAGATGATGCATCATTCTCGATTGGGTAAGTTCCCTGCGACGTTTACGTTGCTGACTCTTGACCAGCGGATCGCCCTCTGTTTTTTTCCATTCATCTTTCACCTCTTGCTTGCTCATCCGCAACTGCTTAGCGTAATCAAAACGCTGGTACAGATAATCAATTAGAGCGATAATGACCGAAAGGAAAGCAATCACCAATACCAAACGCACGATCAGCGATCCCATATAAGCCGTTATTGCTCCTAAAGAAAGACCGAAAAGTGACGATAAGCGTGGCCATTCTCCTTGTAACACCAGAAACAGTGCAAAACCAACCAGAATCAGTTTGAGCATAGACTTCACCAGTTCCACAAGCGCGCGCCATGAAAACATTCGCTTAAAGCCTTGCACCGGATTGATTCGTTCAAGTTTGGGCTGGATCGGTTCGGAGGAGAAAATAACACCGACCTGTACCACTTGACTCAGCGCAGCAACGACCCAAAGAATGATAAAGAATAAAGCCAAATACAACATAAAGGGATGAAACGCCGTGGCCACAATCGTCGCTAAATGGTCAAGATCAACCGTTATTTCTGGAATACGTGCATATGTACCAGAAAAAACTCGTAAAAAAGCATCGAACAATCCACCACCAGCCATGTATAAAAAAAGCGCACCTGTCAAAAGAAGCATCGACTGAGAAACTTCTGGGCTTTTACTCACTTGTCCTTTTTTACGAGCTTCTTGTTTTTTATGTGGTGTGGCTGGTTCTGTCTTTTCTCCAGCAAAAAACTGCAAATTCATTGAATACGATCGCGGTGCCATCCCCTACCTCCTTTCCAACCTTGATCATCATACACTTGATTATCATACACATATTGTTCCATATCCGTATAACGTCTCACCTTACCCTAAACCTGCTGGATAGCGAAGAAGCGTTTCAAATAGCCGATCGAACAAACGCGCTGTCATAAAAATAAAAATCGGTAGAAAGAGCGCTAAAATAACGGTTGACCCAAGTATTTTAACAGGTAAACCCACAACAAACATATTCATCTGCGGGACAGCGCGCGAAAGGAGCCCTAGGGACAGATCGAGTAAAAATAAAACAATTGCATATGGCGCAGCAACCTCTAATCCGATCATAAAGACCCGAACAAACCAATCGACCAGCCGCGGAACCCATACACCGTCTAACATCATGAGGTGCGCTGGAGGGAAAAACACAAAGCTATTTAAGACGCCTTGCAACATCAACCTGTATCCACCAGTTATAAAAAGTAGAAAAATGGCCAACATGTATTTCCATTGACCTACGAGTGGGCTTTGTGCACCAGTCTGCGGATCGATGACGTTGGCAATCGCAAAGCCCATTTGAAAATCAATGATACCACCCGCTGTCTGAAACAGCGTAAAAAATGCATGAACTATCCATCCTAAACTTAAACCGAACACAACTTCAAGAAGGATATGGCCTAAATAGGCCACGGAAAATATGGTGAGTGTCGGCCCTTGATAGAGACGCGCACTTAAGACGCTGGTTACAATTGCGCTCAGCACCAAAGCAAGAGATATTTTGATAAGACTGGGTATCGACGGTAAGTTAAAAGGCGGTGCGACGAACATGAAAGCACCAAGGCGAAAAAAGACCAATAACGCATATGGTAAAAGTGCTGAGATGTACGTCCAATCGAGCATCGCCTTTCCTCCCTCTGGACATCTCTATTAAGAACCGCTTACCGTACGCGCAAAATCAAACATCAGTAACGTAAATTCGATGAGACGCGATAACATAAACCGGCCAAGCAGTGCGATCGCTGCCAGCATCGCCACAATTTTAGGAATAAACGCCAATGTTTGCTCTTGAATTTGTGTCGTTGCCTGAAAAATACTAACGACCAAACCGGTGATGAGCCCAACCAATAGCGGTAGGGCAATCACCCAAAGAACGGTATAGATCGCTTGTTGACCGATGTACAGTGCCGTCTCCATATTCATCTTCGACATCTTCACTTTCTATCAAACTTAAAACGAAGTTGATATATAACGATCGCCTCGCACCTCATCCGCTCGCACCATAAGGAAGGGAGCGAAGGAGCGTCCAGACAACGAGATTCCAGCCATCGACAAGGACAAAAAGTAAAATTTTAAACGGGAGAGAGATCATCACCGGCGGTAGCATCATCATACCCATACCCATTAAGAGACTCGCCACAACGAGATCGATAACAATAAACGGTAAATAAATCATAAAACCCATCTGAAAAGCCGTAGACAACTCGCTGATAACAAAAGCCGGAACCAAGGCGCGCAATGGAATATCCTCTATACGCTCAGGTCGTTTTTCGCCAGCATAAGAAAGAAACATCTGCAAATCTTTTTGCCGCGTTGACTGCGCCATAAACCGTTTCAACGGTTCACTGGCCTTGATGAGCGCTTCATCAAGCGTCAGCGCGCCCTCATTATACGGTACGAGGGCTGTATCAATCACTTCTTGAAACGTTGGGGCCATAACAAACAATGTCATAAAAAGTGCGAGCCCGACAAGGACTTGATTGGGCGGAATTTGTTGTGTAGCCAGTCCACTACGCACAAAAGAAAGTACGACGACGATACGCGTAAAACTTGTCATCAGTATTAAGATGGCTGGCGCGAGTGTTAATAGCGTAAGCGCAACCAGTAAAAAGACTGTATTCATGCCACCGCCAGGAATCGTCTGTAACAATGGATCAAGCATCGTGCCCGGACTCAACGCTTATCCTCCTTTGACGGAGCGTCGTCAGATGAGGGAGGGTTTTTACTATGCGCTAGCAATGTGCGAAGCGCAGTCCATCGATCTCTAAAACGCATCTCCAGCTGCTCCAGTTCTTCGGCAAAAGATCGTTTGGGCCGTTCATCTTGGTTCGAGATCGCATCGTGTTGCCGAAACAAATCCTGTGCCTCTTCAAGCGTCAGGCGATCAAGTACATGAATCGTATCAGCGATGCCTAGTACGTAAAGGCGCATACCAATCTGCACGACTTGGATGGATCGTTTACCGCCTAGAGGGATGACATACAGCACCTTGACATCTAAGCGTTGTTCTCCACGCATGCTTCCGATCAGACCAAATCGACGCACAAGATAGGCAAGCACAACAATGAGTGCGAGCACCGTGACAAAAGACATCAAAACTGACCACCATTGAGGCGTGTTAGCGTTCGGAGAAGCCGGCGGGCGAATCGAAGACGGTAATTCCCCTATGTCGTTAGGACTGGGCTGATCACCATGATTTCCTGAACGATACCAATCCGTAACCGTCCCTGATGCCATAACGTGTGGATCGCCCTCTGTTATCCCAAAAAAACCTAGAACGATCCAGAAAACAAAGATCATCATAAACGCGCGTCCATATGTGCCTCTCATACGCTTTTATTCCCCTAGCGTTTTACGTACCGCTTCTAGCACGCGATCCGCTTGAAAAGGTTTCACAATAAAATCTTTTGCTCCTGCTTGAATCGCCTCAATGACCATCGCTTGTTGACCCATCGCCGAACACATGATGACTTTGGCCTGCGGATCGATCGTCCGAATTTGTTTCAAAGCAGCAATGCCATCCATCTCCGGCATCGTAATATCCAATGTCACAAGATCCGGTTGAAGCTCTTTATATTTTTCTACGGCTTGGGCGCCATCGGATGCCTCACCCACGACTTCATAACCATTTTTGGACAAAATATCTTTGATCATCATTCGCATAAATGCTGCATCATCTACGACGAGTACGCGCTTCATCGTCATCCTCCTAGGTGCACATTCCTTATTCCGTGTTTATCAATGGTATAAACGTTTATGATTCTAGATTGGTTGTTCTCTTGACGGTGTTCTTTTGACAGCAAACGATAAGTCAATCAAAGACGATTATTCAAGTGTTTTTAATCGCTCCCACTGATCGACAATATGCGTAATACGTACGCCAAAATTTTCATCAATCACAACCACTTCACCACGTGCAATTAACTTTTGATTCACGAAAATATCGACGGGTTCTCCGGCAAGCTTATCCAATTCAATGATAGAGCCGGGAGCAAACTGTAAGATGTCTTTGATTGTTTTTTTAGTTCTGCCAAGCTCGACTGTCACTTTAAGGGGCACGTCCAATAACAGATCGAGATTATCTGGACCTTTGCGTTCTGCCCGAGAGAAATGTTCAAAGTCGGTAAAAGCAACGGGGGCTGCTTGTACACCTTCGCCTCGATCAACGGGTGTATGATGTGAAGGATGCGGCATCTGTACCGATGGCTGTTCTAAAGATTTTTCATGACGGGCGCCACGCATTTCACCCGGCGCTTGCGTCGTGCTTTCACTATTTCTGCCTGAAGCATCACCCCTTGAGGGGGAGTCGTGTTGAGGGTCCGACTGTTTATCGACTGTCTCGGACATATGTCGTTCAGACATCTTTTGGTCTGTGGCAGGCTCCGTCGAACTGTGAGCATCTCCATTCATCAATCTTGAGACAAGCGCTTTCGCAAAAGAAATGGGGGTAAGCTGCATGATAGAGGAATCGACGAGCGAACCAATTTTAAGTTGAAAGAACACCCGCACAAGTTTTTTTTCGGCTGCAAACTGGTCCAGCCGATCTCCCGATGGCATATCGAGAACCTTTACCTTAGGAGGGGATATGTTAACCGCATGTCGAATGAGTGTGGCCATGGATGTTGCAGCAGAACCCATCATCTGATTCATCGCTTCTTGCACAGCCGATAACTCTAGCTCCCCGAGCGCTTCCCCAGCATAGTGCCCATCACCACCCATCATGAGGTTGGCGATCACACCGGCGTCTTCAATTTTTAAAAAGTAGACATTCGTGCCTTCTAATCCATCGGTATAATCAACGGAGACAGCGACATGTGGGTACGTAAACATCTCTTCCAGTTGATTGACCTCTATGATATCGACTTTTGGCGTCGTAATGTCAACCTTTTGATTCAATATCATCGAAAGCGTGGTCGAAGCCGTTCCAAAACTAATGTTTCCGATTTCCCCTAGAACATCACGCTCTAAAAGGGATAGCGTATCCTCCGCATCACCTGACGTCTGATTGAATGGCGTGGATTCCAAACTTTCCGTCCCGCTCCGCAGTAAGGCGTCAATTTCTTCCTGACTCAAAAAATCATTGCTCTTGGCGTCAGACACCTTTCTCTCCCTCCTCAAGTATCCGTTCGATGATCACCGCCAGACGCTTTTTTACTTTGCCCGGTCGCGCCAAAAACTTCGGACGGTGATCGATGAAAACGGGTAATGGCGCATCACGCGCTGTCCCCAGTCGGATAACATCCCCTGGTGAAAGTTCAACCAATTCTCTTAGCGTAAGCGTTGCTTCCCCAAGCATAACACGCAAGGGAACCTCGCTTTTATGAATACGTTTTAAAAGCTCCTCACGTTCCCGAGGCGACAGTTCCTTTTGAGCCTTTGAAAGCATGTGATGCGCCGATAATTTAGACATCAGCGGTTCCAACATCATATGGGGAATACAGAGATTGATCATTCCACTGCCTTCACCGACTTTAGCTGTAAACGTGATCACAGCAACGATCTCATTAGGAGAAACAATTTGTAAAAACTGCGGGTTTGTCTCTACTTCCTCAAGTTCGGGATCAATCTCTACCATCTGTTGCCACGATTCGCGCATGGCTTCACGAGAGCGTCTTAAAAGTCTTTCAATGATGCTTTGCTCGATTTCCGTCCATTTAAATATGCCACCATTTGTTCTCCCCGGACCACCTAAAAAACGATCAAGCATGGCATAAGCGACACTCGGATGAATTTCATATAAGTACCTGCCTTTGAGCGGTTCGGCACTGAAAACACCCACAATGGTCGATGTGGCTACAGAACGAATAAATTCTTCAAAAGGGAGTTGGTCAACGGAAGCGACTTCGATGTGCACATACGTTCTGAGCATCGTCGAATAATGGGTTGTCAAAAGTCGAGCAAAATTTTCATGAATGCGCGTTAGGCTTCGAATTTGATCTTTCGAAAAACGAAGCGCTCTTTTGAAGTCATATTGCCTAATACGCCCTTTTTCTTCTTCTTCTTTAATCGCCTCAACATCCATTTCTCCGGAGGAAAAAGCCGCAAGAAGCGCATCGATCTCCGCTTGTGACAAAACGTCTGACAACGTTCACCCTCCCTTCTGATCCGTGCACCCAGATGCCTTCAATGGGGTACTGCTGAGTGTATGGTGATACGAAAGTTCTTATTGAATCACTTTTTTTGTCGTCACGACTAAAATCACTTTTCCTTCCGGAAGGTACGTCTCCAAGCGCTTTTGAACGGCTCTTTCCATCTCTGAGACACCAGATTCGGTCGAAAGCTGATCGGAGGACATCTCACTTAAAACACCAATCACTTCTCTTTTTACGATAAATAGACCTTCAGAAAGTGTCTCTTGGGCTTTTTTAGAGTCGGTCATAATGGTTAAATTCAAGAGCACATAATGGTTGTCTTTGAGGTCGGTTGTAATGTCCCCGGTCTCCACGACATATTTGCCGTACTTTCCAATGTCCACTTCAACAGCCTGTGCTTTGGGCTGCTCCGGAGGGTGAAAAACAAACTGGTTTAAAACAACGATCACGACGACCAGCACAGCAATGCTTACGATCAAAATCAGCGAAAGCCCGATCAGCCTTTGCTTCACGCGCATCGACTCCTCTTTATCTCTGTTCCTTCTTTTTCCATATCAATCCTCGTTATCCCCTTGATCGGTTCACTTTTGGTTCAAGCCTTCTACATATCGTCATCCCTTTGATTCAATACGCCCCAGACCATCTGTGTGGGGGTCATACGTTCGATGAGCGATTGAATCGCTGTGATGACTTCGTTCAAGGCATTGGCAACAACTAATTTTTTACCTGTAATTAAAGTGATGACAACGTCCGGTCGCGCTTCCACCGTTTCAATTAAGAGCGGATTAAGATAGTAAGTTTCACCATTTAAACGCTTCAATTCAATCATGGTACCCGCCCCTTTACTGTCTACAACTTAAAGGTAACATTCGATCACCTTAAAAATCATGCATCCAAAATCAACGATGCATGCGCCTATAAAATTAACGTTTTAAGTTGACGAGTTCTTGCAACACTTCATCAGAAGTTGTGATAATACGGGCATTCGATTGAAAACCGCGTTGGGCGACGATCATCTCAGTAAATTCAGACGTTAAGTCAACATTGGACATCTCTAAAAAACCAGAAATAATCTCGCCTCGCCCTTCTTCTCCAGCAGGTCCGATCAGAGCTAACGGATCGGTTTCCTGATCAGCGTTGGGTGTCAAACGATAGCGCGTATCACCGACTTTTTCCAGACCACCCGGGTTAGCAACACGCGCCACACCAAGACGAAGATCGGTGTTAATTTCACCATCGTTTAAGACTTGGATAATGGTCCCATCTTTAGCGATCGAAAAACTTTTCATACCTTCATCCAACTGAATGGGGGCACCACCTTCATCAAGTACCAAAAGACCATCGGCCGTTACCAACTGACGGGCGGCATCCACATAAAAGTTTCCAGCCCGTGTCAAATATTTATTTTCGGCTGCATCTTGTATGACAAAAAAACCATTCCCATCAATGGCCAGATCACTGACCACGCCAGTCATCATCGGACTCCCTTGTGTAAAAAGCGTATCAATCGATGCAATTTTACTGCCCAATCCAACCTGTTTGGGATTGACCCCACCCCGCACACCTTCCTCAGGTGTCGTAACACCGGAAAGTGTCTGGCTTAAAACATCAGCAAACATCGCCCGTCCCGCTTTAAAACCAACCGTATTGACGTTTGCAATGTTGTTCGAGACGACATCCAGTTTTGTTTGAAAACCACGCATACCGGAAATACCGGTGTAAAGTGAACGTAACATCGACCTTCCTCCTTATTTGGCTTATATTGGCATCTACTATTATAAACGCACCAGAAACCTACGAGAGAAAATCCACGTATGTTTATTAGGTGCTTGACGACGGATGATTCTCCGGCTCACTCGAGCGATCCACGCCGTTTTTTTCTGCTAAAAGGTCGTGAATGTCTTTTAACGTTTGTGCCATCTCATGCACTTGTGCCTGTAATTGCATGAGTTGCTCCATCTGTGTAAACATAGCGAGTTGGGCAAGAAATTCCCGGCCTTCCATCGGTTGAAGAGGATCTTGGTATTTGAGCTCAGCTAGAAAAAGCTTTAAAAAATCATCTCGACCCAGCATCGAACCCGTTGCTTGAGAGATCACATCGTTCGATGGCGCTGTCACAGATCCTACCGACGTCGTATTCAATATCTCCAACCGTAACCCTCCTTACTGCAACCTATTTTCTCATTATCGTAAACGCTTAAATCGACGCTGGGAGACGCTGGCAGCGTTCGATGGAACACCCATGCCTATGGTTATGTCACCGCCATCTCCAACGCATCTTTGAAATCATCTTCCATACTCGATGCGTTTGAAGTTCTACCGCGCTCCTCTCTTTCATCTTTGCGTTTATCCCCACCTTGATCAAACGTAAATCGTACATCACGCTCTTCAGATGGAGCGGTTGATATATCCATTCGTACAAGCTGTAACCCCTGTCCTTCTAAACTTGCTTTCAATTCGCGACCGTGCGTTTTGAGCCATGTTCCAGCGCTCTCTTTAGAGGCCATCACCATGAGATATACGGATTGACCTTCGACATGGATTCGAATCCATAGTTCGCCAAGCGTTTCGGGTTCCAACCGCAAATGAACAACCTCCGCGGCACGCCCTTGTTGTGTCGCTTGAATATGCAAAAGCAGTGCTTTCAGAGGAGCAGGTAAAGAAGGTGTCTGCGCGCTTTGCTCTGATGTGTGCCAAAGATCTGCCCCGTATAGCAACTGTCTCGACTGTAAAAACGAAAGTTCATCCGTCACGCGTGGCGGGTGGTCGGAACGACCGGACAAGCGCTCTCCTGTTTGTTCGTTATCAAGACGCTCAATCGACTGAAAAAAAGCTTCATAGCGTTGACGCAAAGCTTCCAAAAGCTTGTTGACATCCTCGACACGATATGCACGATGCATGTTTTGGACTAAAGACGTCACACGTAAAAACGTTTCAGTCAAGGTGTTACTTACTGGAGCCCTCTCATCAGCTAGCGCATCTGAAGGGTCGTTTGTCAAAGCACCAGTGCGCACCAAAGCAGACAAGACAGAGGGTAAGCGGTCACGGACTGTAGCCCCATCAAATGTTACTTGCCCCCCCTTGACCGTAAGGCCAAACCATTCACTCATCGTTTTCAAACTTCGTGGATCGTCTGGTGCGTTTTGCATCATGCCGAGCATCTTTTGAAGACTGTCTCCTGCATATGCGTGAGTTTCAAAGAATAGCGCATCTTGCGCATGCTCGGGCAATATGCTTTTTAATGCCGTAAAAAACGAATCGAGCGATTTTCCATCCATACCGTGTACAGAAGATGACGACTCTAAAAATAATGCGTTTAAGAGCGACACGCGCGTATTCGATAAACGTTCCCACGCATCTTCTGCTTGGCCAAGCCCGCTCATCCCTTGCTTTGCAGCATCTGCATGCGCCATCATGTTTATGTTTCCCGTGATAGCCATAAACGCAAGGAGCATCCCGAACACATTCAAAAAGTCGTCCGTGCTTAGATCAGAGCGTTTTTCGTTGTCTGCTAATGTGCTGTCTGCTAAAGAGCGATATGATTCTGTATTCACCGTCGTTGTCTGGGGCGCTAGCAATTGACTCAAAGCCGCTAGAAACGACGCCCCATCATCAGCGTTACGACCCCTAGGAGCAACAGATGCCTTATCTTGACGCACTGAAAAAACAGAAGATCGTTCCGACATGTGAACCATATCTTCTCTTGAAAACATCTGAACGGTCGTCATTTTATACCTCCTTTCCATGTTCATGTCATGATCCTAAGGTGTTGTGATGGACAGGCTCAAGAGGTCTGCAGATATGCTAGGGTCAAGCGCCTCTAAAATGAGTCCCCGTTTTGAAGCATCCAGTGTACTTAAAAGGCGCAGCGCATCTGTTTTTTTTCCGTTTTTGACCATTTGTTCTATCATTTGCCCCGCTTTTAAAGGCTGCATCGAAGATAGAGCGGCGGCCGTTAATGTGACTTGTGCAAGGGAGGAATCCGCAACATTCGATGGGAGATTCGGACTTCCTGATGACGCAATAACATCTTGCGCAGGCGGTTGAACCGGCGTCCCACCACTTTGCTTAATTTGGGCATAAAGTGCATCGTATGCTTGCGTCAATCGTTTTAACAAATCGTGTTGGGCGTATTCCGCCAGCTTCTCAGCTGTCAAACCTTCACGCCATACGGCCATGATACCGGCTGCTGTTTGTGGGGGCAGTTTGGCTAAAATTTGTGCTTTGTTCTCAGCATTGAGCCTATCGAGAAGTTCTGCTGCTTCATACCAGCCCATCTGCCCCACAATGGCTGCTGCCTTGGTTGGATTCATCGCTTGCAAAAGCCGTGATTGTGATTGGAGCGCTTCACGTCGTTTCTGAAGCATCTCATCGCGTTGTTGTATATTATCTTCGATCGCTTGTAGTTGAGCTTTTAGAGCAGTTAATTCATCTTCCAAATTTTTAATACGGGCTTCATCTGCCGCAAGTGTGCCTTGATCTGGGATCGTTTGAGCATCGCTGGCACGATTGGGGATGTTAGCATCGGCCGCTATTTGACTCGGACCAATCGATGGATCTGTCGTTTGCTCGGATGGACTCGGCTGTGCAATGTGCAAGAGCGAAAGAAGCGCATCGTAACCTTTTTTACCATAGGCGAAGACATCGATGTTATAAAAAGCGAGAACAACGGCGATAAGAACGGCTGCAAAAGCACCTGGAATCAGACCTAGATAGACAAATCGGTCTACACGAGAAACACGATCAGCCTGATCATCCCCTTCCGGTTCGACCGTTTGTTTACCGGAAGCATTGGACCGTGATATGTTACGCGGTGGCGATGTAATATTTTGCACACCTCCTTCCGCCATGTTTGTCACCTCCCTTCAAGTCAATGACGTTCAAGAAGCCTATATCGGATAACGATGCCGCTGATGCTTGGTCAGTGCGACTTCATCAAGTGCATGTTGTTCTTGCAAGCGATCCAAACGTCTTTCTTCTATCTTCCAACGCTCTTTTAGCTGTTCATATTTTTGTTTTTCTGTTCGTTGTTCGTAAAGCGCTTTTTCTGATTGTTGCATGCGCACGTGAGCAACGTCTGCTTCACGCTTGAGCTCGAGGAGCTGATCTTTGATGCCCCAGGCATGGGCTACGTATGCCTGGTAAACAGAAAGAGGCATGCCTGCTATGGCGTTTTCCTGCATCGTATCCAGTAAAGCCTGAAGTCCTTTGACTTCTTGTTCATAACGCTCTTTTCGAAGACGCGCTTCTTGTAAAGAGGCTGCGTACAATTCCGCCCTCCTTTTTTGTTCATACGAGGCAAGGTCTAGCAAACGTTCCAATCGATATGACATCGTCCGCCCCCCTCACATCATCGTCATCCATCAGCCTTTCACCTTAAGAAGTAACAACGCGTTCTAAAAAGCTCCAGGTACTGTCGAACGTTTCATATTCATCCATCCGCTGCTTTAAAAAGGCATCCATCGCCTCTCGATGGGATAAAGCTTCATCAAGACGTGTGTTGTGCCCTCGACGATATGCGCCAATCGAGAGCAAATCTTCCGCTTCTCTGATGAGGGCTGTCCAACTCCGAAATGTTTCAATCCACTGGCGTTTTTGATCGTCAACAAGTCTGGGCATAAGCCTGCTCACGCTGGATAAGATGTCGATCGCTGGAAATTGACCTTGATGCGCAAGTTTACGACTTAAAACGATATGACCATCGAGGATACCCCTGACGGCGTCAGCAATCGGTTCATTCATATCATCACCGTCAACGAGCACTGTATAGATAGCCGTAATCGTACCTTGTTTACTCGTCCCCGTCCGTTCCAGAACCTTCGGTAAAAGTGCAAACACGGACGGTGGATAACCACGCGTCGTAGGTGGTTCCCCGACAGCCAGCCCGATTTCCCGTTGAGCCATGGCCAATCGTGTTACAGAATCCATCATAAAAAGAACGTCTTTGCCTTGATCGCGAAAAAATTCTGCGATCGCCGTGGCTACCAAGGCGCCCTTAATCCGCAAAAGGGCAGGTTGGTCTGACGGCACGGCAACGACAACCGTACGCTCTAGCCCCGCTTCCCCTAAATCTCGTTCGATAAACTCTCTAACTTCTCGACCCCGTTCCCCGATGAGCGCGATGACATTGACATCCGCTTGTGTACCGCGGGCCATCATCCCTAAAAGTGTACTTTTGCCGACCCCACTACCTGCAAAAATACCAATGCGCTGGCCTTTGCCGAGCGTGAGCAAACCATCAATGGCTCGTACGCCTACAGATAACTTTTCGTGAATCGGCGGCCGACTTAAAGGAGAAGGCGCAGGACGAACGATCGGTGATATGCTTCCTATAAGCGGACCTTTCCCATCCATGGGTCGACCGAGGCCATCTAAAATACGGCCGATCAGAGCTTCCCCGACGGTTACAGACAGCGGTGTGCCAAGGGGGCGAACCCGCGCACCAACCCCAACCGACCCGAGCTCCCCTAAAGGCATTAACAGAACGTCCTTATCACGAAAACCAACCGCTTCACATAGCACGGTATCTTTGCTATCACGCGGTTCAATGACAAGCACATCCCCGATTTTAACCGTTGGACCGCGAGCGGCGACGGTCAGTCCGATGACTTCTTTCACCTCGCCGATCAATTCAAATGCCTTGATTCTTTGAAGATTTTTACGCAGTTGATAGAGACCACGGGTAAGCATGCCGCGCTCAAAAGGCGGATCGATAGGAGGATAGCGTTTTGTCGGATGGGTCACGCCTTCAAAAGATGTTTGATAAAAGCGATCTTCCAAAGCCAAGGTTTCTGAATGAGAATCTTCAGAAGCGAGCGGGGATGGGGCTTTGAGCACGGACCTTCCCTCCCTTATCGTGATATACAGAACATCGCATCTTAATCGAATTGGATCTATGCTTTCAATCCATGATCATTTGTCACATCTACACGCTCTTGCAAATCTCGCAAAAACCTTTTAATTTGTTGCGCCATATCGATATCAACAATGCCTGAATCACTTTCAATCAGAAGCCCATGGGATAGGTCTTTATTTGGATATAAAATGAGGCGAGTATGTTCTGGGAGAAGATTTTTAAGTGAAGCACGATAGGGAATGAGCCTTGGATAATCGTCTGGAGGCAGAGCCACTTTTAAGGTCTCACTGTACGGCGCTTGCAGGATGGCTTCTTTAGCAAAGGCCACCAGTCTTTCGTCGTCTTGCAACGATTGAAATGTTAACTTTTCGGCAATCTCAAAAGCAAAAGCAAAAAGCTGCGTATAAGCGTCCTTGAGATCAAGCTCAAAGTCTCGTTCGAGCTGCTCGTAACGATCGATATACATTTGCTGTAATTTCTCTGACTGTGCTTCGAGATATATTTCGGCTTCTTTTTTACCTTCATCATAGCCGATCTTGTAACCCTTCTCCCATGCTTCTTCATACCTTTGTTGGATGGATGCTTCAAGCGCTTTTTCTCTTTCCGCTTTTTCCTTTTCCCACGCCTCACGCGCTTCTTTAAGGTACAACTCAGCGTCTTTTCGGGCCTTCATTACGATCACTTGTGCCTCATCTTCTGCCGCTTTAACCAACTTTAACCAAGTTTCGTGGGTCATCTGCTGTTGGATATCATCAGTGCCAGCGCCATGATCGCTGACCGGGATGTGATCTGATCCATCAATCGAACGGTTTGAAAGACGATCCAGGCTATCGGGTAACGTCAAGTCAACGGTAAGAAGCTGAGGTGTGGCCCAGGCAATAGACGAACCCTTGATGACACTAGACAATGAACTCATCCCCTCCGCCACGGCTTATGACAATCTCACCGGCTTCTTCCAGACGACGGATGACCGCAACGATGCGCGTTTGTGCTTCTTCTACATCCCTTAACCGAACTGGCCCCATATATTCCATCTCTTCACGGAGCGTCTCCGCCATACGTGTCGAAACATTTTTAAAGATGAGCGCTTTGACATCCTCACTGGCCGCTTTTAAAGCGAGCAGCAAGTCTTCGTTGGCCACCTCCCGAATAACGCGTTGCACTGAGCGGTCATCGAGAAGAACGATGTCTTCAAAGACAAACATCCGCTTCTTAATCTCTTCCGCAAGCTCTGGATCTCTTTCTTCTAATGCTTCAAGAATGGTTCTTTCGGTCGAACGATCCACACCATTTAAAATATCGACTACAGCTTCTAAGCCACCTGCTTGTCGAAGATCGGAATAAGCAGAGGTGGCCAGCTTCTGTTCTAAAATGCGTTCGATTTCATCAATCACTTCCGGCGCTGCACCGCTCATCGTAGCGATCCGTACAGCAACTTCTGCCTGCATTTCTGGAGAAAGGGCAGATAAGATTTGTGAGGATTGTTTCGGATCGAGATACGATAAAACGAGTGCGATCGTCTGAGGGTGTTCATTCTGTAAAAAGTTTAATATTTGTACGGCGTCAGCCTTTTTCATAAAGTCAAAGGGACGCACTTGTAACGTTGCCGTTAGTCGTCCTAAGACTTCTTGTGCCTTATGTGAACCAAGCGCTTTTTCCAAAATTTCACGGGCGTACTGAATACCGCCTTGCGCCAAATATTGCTGCGCCAAAACAAGTTGTTGGAATTCCTTCAAAATATTCGCCTTTTCTTCAGGATCAACATTTGTGACGCTCGCAATCTCAAACGTCAGACGTTCAATTTCTTCCTCTCGCAAATGTTTAAAGATTTGTGCAGATGTTTCTGGTCCCAAAGCAATTAACAAAATGGCGGCTTTTTGTTTGCCGCTTAATTCTTTCGTGGCACGTGTCATACGCTCCCTCCTCTCATCCTTGTTCGCAATCGTCATCACCTGATTTTTAGATCACGTTCAGCGCCTGTTTAGCTCTCTTCTTTGAGCCATGTCCGCAAAATAGCCACAAAATCTTTCGGTTTTTCACGAGCTAATCGTTCTAGTTGTTTTTGCATTCGCCCTTCGTCGGTTTCTTCTAAGACGAGTGGTGGTGGTTCAGAGCCTTCCCCGACATAAGCTTGAAAATTCGGCAAGGTATCCGACACCATCGTCTCTTCACCCTTGCTGCGTTTGCGCATTATAAAGATAAGTCCGGTGATAAGAATGACAAGAACAACAGCAGCCAAGGCTAAATAAAACCAGTTCTCTTGGATCCAACGCAACGCTTGTTCGGAAGGCGTTTGAGGTGGGCTAGCATGATCGACACTTAAGAAGACTTGTACACGATCTTTGGCATTTTTCTGCGCTGCGGCATCGCTATTTTCGATCACCAAATTAACGATGTTTTGAACAGCATTTTGTATATTATCCGTTAATTTTGTGGTATCGATTGTTTGCGTCCCTACGCTTCCATAGGGCAACGTCACCGCAACGTTTATCGCCAGATCGCGCAAAGCATAAGGGGCTTGATCAACCGTTTTATGAATTTTATCCAATTCATAGTTGATGCGATCTTCTGTACGTTCATACGTTCCTTGGCTTTGTGTCCCGCCTTGATACGTCGGAACATCGGTCGTACCCGTACCTGCATTCCCACCTGGCGGTGCGCCTTCTCCTTGCCAAGATTCACTTAACTTTTCCATGCTTATGACAAGCCCTTTAGGATCATTGGGATCAACGCCCTGTGGTGGTCTGACATTTTCTTCAACCCGTGATTCCTTTGTAAAATCAATTTGTGCAAAAGCTTGGACGCTGACACGGGGTGGATCGGTCATGTTGGCCGGAAGCGTTGTCAGAATCAGACGGGTGATGCTCGCTTCAATGTCCCGCTCGATCGATCGCTTAATCTCTTGCAAACGCATATAATCATCAGACGACTGCGCATCTCCAATTTTCGGATCTAACAATTCCCCGTATTGCGTCGTAATGACAATATTGTCCGGTGAAAGACGTGGAACACTTTTACTAATTAATGTATAGAGTGCTTGCACAGCCCGCTGATCAAGACGCACCCCTGGATCGAGATCAAGGATCACCGACGCACTTGATGCATCACTGGTTTGATGTGCCCAGATCGAAGGCTCAGGCATTGTTAGCATGACATGCGCCTTACGAACACCGCGAATGCCGTTTTGAATCATATGGGCCAGCTCATTTTGTAAGGCTTCGCGCTCCAAAACAGAAAACTGTCGATCCGTCATGCCCATGTTGGCGTTTTGAGCAAATATATCATAGGTAATCGATCCAGTTCGTGGAATACCTTCAGCTGCCATCTGCAGTTTGACATCTGCTGCTTGACGTTTATCGACATACAGCGTACCACCACCAGCTGCAACTTTGTAAGGAATCCCTTGTTCTTTCAGACGTGCCGCAATCTCTCCCATCTCTCGCTCATCAAGTCCTGAGAAGACAGGAACATAGTCTGTTCGCGTCGCATACAAGAAGATGCCAATGATCAGCGCTAAGGTGAGTGCAGAACCTGCCATCATCACAATTTTATCTCGCATCGAACGTTCTTTAAACCACGTTTGGGTTTTCTCTAAAATCTTAAGCAGCCTCTCCCGCAACGGTTGACACCTCATTTTAAAAAGTCAGACACTCTGACCTCATCGGCGATAATTATATTGGCATACGCATAATTTCTTGATACGCTTCGACGGCCTTATTTCTTACTTCTACAGCAAGAGCCACATTGAGCTGTGTTTCTTCTGCACGCAGCAATACTTCATGTAGCGGTAGGGGGGCCCCACTAGCAAAAGCGACAACAGCGGCATTGGTGCTTTGCTCTCCTTCTTCTAACCGCCTAAGGGCAGATTGAAACGCTTCTTGAAAACTGCCGGCTGTCACATGCATGTCGTTATGATTCAGGGAAGGCTTGTCCGAATGAAACGCTGAAAGTCCTACCCCCATGTGTCCAATCGTATTGAAACCCGACATATCGATTCCTCGCTTTTTATGCCATATATTTAAAAACATGTGTTGTTATGTCCCATCATAAACATTGAATGCTACCTTATCCGCGCCCAATCTCTAATGTTTTTTGGAGCATGGCCTTGGTCGCCGATAGCACGGTGACATTCGCTTCATAGGCGCGGGATGCGCTTAACAAATCAATCATCTCTCGAGGCAGATCAACGTTGGGATAAAGCACATAGCCATCCTGATCAGCATCCGGATGGCTCGGATCATAGACACGACGAAGGGGGGCTTCATCTTCTTTAATCGCATTGGCACGAACACCGATGATGGTGTTGCGTGAACGTTCAGCAGGCCTTTCTTGTTTATCCTTGATCTCGCTCAACATATCCTTAAAGGATAATGGTGCCGCTTGTTGTACAACCATATGCCGACGATACGGCTGCCACTGCCCATTTTCGAAGCGCGCTCGCGTCGAATCGGCGTTTGCAATATTTTCTGCAATCACGTCCATTTTTAGGCGGTTAAGACTAAGCGCAGACGCTTGCACCCATAACTCTGGAAAGCGCACCATCCTTACCTCCCATTCCGTACAACCGTTCGATAACGGTTCAAGGTTTGATTCATCAGTGTGATATACGCTTGATAGGCAAGCTGCGTATCGGCGAGTTCACTCATTTCTTGCTCTAAATCCACATTGTTGCCGTTGACTGTCTCTGTTGTGTCTTTCACTGTTTGCAATTGCCATTGTGGTTCGTATGAGCCTTGAGAACCAATCCGAATGTGCCTCGGATCTGAAATGTTTCCCACAAAAACATCTTTGTTGACATCGTTTAGAACGGCTTGAAATCGTTTGTACCCGGGCGTATCGACGTTGGCGATATTTTGTGCGTGTGCTTTTTGCTGCATCCACGCACCATCCATTGCTAATTGTAGAGCATAAAAGACGTTTATCAAATTCCGCCCTCCTTTTTGATACACACGTCTTGGATGAAACAGCGATGAGGATGATTGATCCATATGCTTACAGACATACTTCGACGCTTTAGGTCATTTTTCCTGCTTAAACCCAATAAAAGGACGTCATTAGGCACTTTTTTCCTTATACTCATCCTACTAAATGTCGAATAGGTTCACAATCAGACTTTCTACCTATTTTTACTAGAAGATTTGCAGAGGTCGTGGAAATAATATACAAAAAAAAAGCCTGCTGTCTTCAGCAGGCCATCTCAACGATTCACACGTGATGATTAAGCGCGCACTTTTTCTAACTCAGGAATGAGCTTATCGTTTAAGATTTTAATGTAGGTGCCTTTCATGCCAAGCGAACGCGATTCAATGACACCGGCGCTTTCCAATTTGCGTAAGGCATTGACGATTACCGAACGGGTAATGCCAACGCGATCAGCGATTTTACTGGCAACGAGAAGCCCTTCGTTTCCGTCAAGTTCTTGAAAAATGTGTTCAACGGCTTCCAGTTCACTGTAAGAAAGAGAGCTGATCGCCATTTGAACGACTGCTTTGTTGCGCGCTTCCTGTTCGACGAGCTCAGAGCGCTCCCTTAAGATCTCCATGCCGACAACCGTCGCACCATATTCCGCCAAAACGAGGTCGTAATCATTAAAGCTTTCATGAAGGCGCGCCAATACGAGTGTACCTAAACGATCCCCGCCCCCGATGATCGGAACGATGGTCGTAAGCCCTTCGCGAAACGTGTCTTTCATCTCCACTGGAAAAGCCGTTAAATCATTTTCAATGTCAATATTGGTGAGCGTTTCATGCACTCTTAACAGTTCGTTGTTATACCATTCTGGGAAACGACGTTCGGAAAGCATTTCTTTCATGCGCTCGTTGTCAATCTCATGATGAAGTGCATATCCGAGCACTTTCCCTTTGCGGCTTAAAACGTAAACGTTGGCACCAATCGCATCGCGTAAAACCTCAGCCATTTCTGTAAAGTTCACATGTTGACCAGCAGATTTTTGTAATAGACGGTTGATTTGACGTGTTTTGCTCAGTAAATCCATAGTCGTAGCCTCCTCTTTTGATATCATAACCTTATGGTTTGATGGGATATAACGCTGGATATAACGCTTTTACACACAGTGTGTTATAAAATGTAATGACTGAGATCGCGATTTTCTACGATGGATCCAAGTTCGGTTTGAACGTACTGCGGCGTGATCACCACTTTCTCCAAATGAATGTCCGGCGCCTCAAAAGAGAGCGATTCTAAAAGCTTTTCTAATAAGGTGTGCAAGCGGCGCGCGCCGATGTTTTCAGTATGTTCATTCACGAACGTCGCTAAACGCGCAATTTCATGAATTGCCTCATTTGTAAATTCAACGCGTATGCCTTCCGTCTCAATCAACGCGGTGTATTGCTTAATCAAGGCATTTTTAGGCTCGGTCAAAATGCGCACAAAATCTTCTTCGGTCAGCGAGGTGAGTTCAACCCGCACCGGAAACCGTCCCTGTAGTTCAGGAATGAGATCGCTGGGTTTGGCGATGTGAAAGGCACCGGCAGCGATGAAAAGCATATGGTCGGTCTTCACCGGACCATATTTTGTCATCACCGTTGAACCTTCTACAATCGGTAAAATATCGCGTTGCACCCCTTCACGGGAGACGTCTGGTCCAGTCCCACCTTCGCGACCAGCGATCTTATCGATTTCGTCGATGAATATAATCCCATCTTCTTCTGCCCGACGAACGGCCTCCTGATACACTTCATCCATGTCAATGAGCTTTTGAGCTTCTTCTTGAATTAAATAAAGTCGTGCTTCTTTCACCGTAAGACGCCGCTTTTTGGTACGACGCGGGAGCATCGAGCCGAAAAGTTCTTGCATATTGATCCCGAGTTGTTCCACGCCTTGACCGGAAAAAAGTTCAAACATCGCTGGTTGGGTATCTTCGACCTCAATTTCAACGAGCTCGTCTTCCAATTCACCCCGTGCGAGCTTTTCTTTTAGTACTTCTCGAGAGCGTTCCATCCGCGCTGCTTCTTCAGGTTTTTCGACAGTCGTTTCTTCGCGCTCAGGGCCACCACCGAAGAACATCTCCAATGGGTTTTTCATTGTTTTCGCAGCCTTCGGAGTTGGTAGAAGAAGGTCAAGAAGACGCGCCTCGGCATGTCGTGCCGCTTGTTCTTGTACCGCTTCCATCTTTTCCTGTTTGACAAGGCGAATGGCTGTCTCCACGAGATCGCGTACCATCGATTCCACATCGCGTCCGACATAACCAACTTCGGTAAACTTTGTCGCTTCTACCTTCACAAACGGTGCATCGACCAGACGGGCGATCCGCCTGGCAATCTCTGTTTTTCCAACACCGGTCGGTCCAATCATGAGAATATTTTTAGGTAAAACTTCATCCCGCATCTCCGGGGGAAGCTTTGAACGTCGATAACGATTGCGGAGAGCAACAGCCACCGATCGTTTGGCTGCATGTTGCCCGACAACGTATTTATCCAATGCTTCGACGATCTCCCGTGGCGTCAGTGCTTTTTTCATCACTTGCCGCCTCCTTCCGGCTGAAGTTCTTCGATGACGAGGTTGTGATTCGTATATACACAGATGTCGGCAGCAATATGAAGCGCTGCTTCTGCCATCTCCCGTGCCGAAAGATGGGGAGCGTGCGTTTTTAGAGCACGTCCTGCGGCAAGTGCATAGGCTCCGCCTGAACCGATGGCCATAAGATCATCATCTGGTTCAATCACTTCACCCGATCCAGAAAGAAGAAACAGATGATTAAGATCCATCACAATGAGCATGGCCTCCAGACGTCTTAACATGCGGTCTGTCCGCCAATCCTTGGCCAATTCGACAGCACTGCGCGGGAGATTGCCGTGATACGTCTCCAACTTTTTTTCAAATGCTTCAAAAAGTGTAAAGGCATCGGCAACCGATCCTGCAAAGCCAGCTAGAATACGCCCATGATACAGGCGCCGCACTTTTTTAGCTGTCTGTTTCATCATCATGGCATTGCCAAACGTCACTTGACCGTCTCCAGCCATAGCTGCAGAACCATTATGACGAACAGCAAAAATGGTCGTAGCATGAAACGCGTTATCCAAGCAAGAAGCGCCTCACTTTCTCTTGAACATCTCATCCCATTCGTCGCAGCCTCGGCCTTTTGTCGTGATCATCTCAAAGGGCTCCATTGGCGCAACAATGTATTATTTGTTCATACGGTGTCATGCCATTCGCTTGAAAACATCAAGCGCGCGGATGAAAGGCACGATATTGCTCCTTAAGCCGAGATGTTGTGACATGTGTGTAAATTTGGGTTGTTGATAAATTCACATGCCCTAACAATTCCTGCACAGATCGGATATCTGCTCCTCCATCTAAGAGATGGGTGGCAAACGAGTGGCGAAATGTGTGCGGACTGGTACGAAGCGATAAGCCTGCCTCTTGCGCAAGCGCTCGAACAATGCGATGTACACTCCGCGCTGTCAGCGGCGAGCCGCGCATGTTGACAAAGACATAAGGATGATCCGGGCCTTTTCGCATAAAGTACGGTCTGACCTCTTGCATATATCGTTCTAAGATGTCTTTGGCAAAGGAACCAAAAAAGACAATGCGCTCTCGTTTGCCTTTTCCCATGACAACAATCGTCGCGGCATGAAGATCAAGGCGGTCCACAGTTAGCGTGGTAAGTTCTCCTACGCGCATCCCAGTTGCGTACAAAAGTTCAACGATGGCCAAATCTCTGACTTCCTTTGGCGACTTTGCAGCTTTTTTTAACATCATCTGGAGCTCTTCCGCATACAAAACCTGTGGAAGCTTTTGGGGTCGTTTGGGAGCACGCAACCCTTCGACAGGATGATCTAAACGAAGCCCTTCTGACATCAGAAAACGGTAAAAGGTGTTCCATGCTGCCAACATTCGCGCCACCGAGCGTGGATGAGCACCTTCTTCGATGCGCCGAGCGATCAGCTGACGTGCGTCATGACGTGTCAGCGTTAAAACAGTCGCGCCTATCGCTCGACCAAAGTGCATCATGCGTTTAAGATCACTGACATACGCGCGAACGGTTGCCGGAGAAAGACCACGCGCATACAGTAGATGGGCCTGAAATCGGGAAAGAAGTGCATCATCTTCCCTCTGCTTTTCATGATGGGGTTGGTCAAGCGTCGTCTGACCGTCTTCCGATGAAGCGTATTTCAAGGCGGGCCTATCTGTTTGTAAA
>Ga0265295_1001809_pt1 | contig 36398 bp, 37 predicted proteins | sample Munlansysbiofilm_FD_192503 | JGI IMG/M metagenome (GOLD analysis project Ga0265295, IMG submission 192503) | Leachate microbial communities from a municipal landfill in Southern Ontario, Canada - Methane capture system biofilm | ecosystem: Engineered > Solid waste > Landfill > Unclassified ... | reverse complement strand
ACCTCGGAGTGATTTCGACCAGAAAAATGCATTTTTCACTGCATTACTGGTTATTTGAAATACATTATCTCCGATCAAATTTCAATTAATTTCAGCATATTGCCCTATTTTTCAGGGCTGACTAAATTGCATTTAGTGACCGTCCCGAAAAAAGAAGTGTATCTCAGCTTCCGCGATGACTGACAATGTGGCGTCGTCACGGGAACGGAGCGGCAATCCATCTTTCGTGTAACAAATAGATTCCGCCTCAGGCTTGAACGCCGTCAGGAGTCGGCAGGTTTGCGCAGGTCAATCCGGAGTTGGGGAGAAAGGTGGTCCGGAACAGACATAGCGGCGATCTTCTAGAGAAACACCCGGTAATCCACGTTGAGCACCTCGGCCATCCGCTTGGCGCGTTCCTTTCCGATGGAACGCCGATTGTGCTCCATCTCGGAAATGTGACGGCGCGGGATACCCGAGGCTTCGGCCAGTTGTAACTGTGTCATGCCTTCCTTGAAGCGTGCGCCGCGCAGTATGGAGCCAGGCGTACTGCCTGGAAAAACCTCCTCCAGCGTGAAAAGTTCGTCACCTTCGGAGTTGACTTCCCGTACGCTTTCCCCCGTCTTGTTCAGAAAATCCTGGATGACCCTGCTTAACCGCAAGGCGTCCACAGACGGAACACGCAGGCAGATGTCCGTCATCCCTGCAGTATGGGGCTTTCTCATGAGTTCCAGCATAGCGAATCTCCACAAGTTGTATTCCGTTCCCTGCCTCCTTCCAGACCGCGACATAGCGAGGCTTGCCCTTGTTCAGATGGCAGTGATGAAAACCGGACATCCCCCGAAGTTTCCCGTAATGATGCCAGTTCGGGCGGATCGGGCCGGATGCCTGAATATCCAGCACGAGTGCGTTGAGCGCATTTCGGACTTTCTTTGGCAATCGTTCAGCCTGCTTCATGGCTTTGCCGGTAACGAGGACGGTCCATGTCACGAATGTGTACCTTTTATGGGTGCATTATGCCGCGTCGTCAAGACGCTTTTGTTCCCGAATTCGTTTTGCATTACTCTTTGACCATGCGGGCACGGCATGAACTTTCATTGTGCGCTGGGTAATGTCGGGTATTTTCGTATCAGTCTGCCAGCTAACGCCACGCCGTGCATTGGGGAGGATGGGTAGTTTTTTTCGGATAATCATAGGGCCAGGAATGAAATTCAGGCATGCGTACGCTTGCCCAGTCTCGTCTCACCGGTTTTTAGCGGAGTTATTCGCTTCAGGATTTCGCATGGATAGTGCTTGCTGGATGGCTTTGGGAAATATTATGCGGTGCGGGTTGGCTGGAGGAAGAGATGGGCGGGACAATAGTGGAACGGGATGCGTCTCTTCAGCGTACCAATTTCATGTTTTTTCAAGGATAAAAATGAGTTTTTCAGCAAGCAGCGCTTCACGCACGCAGCGTCATGGCCGCAACATGTTCCTCCTGCTTGTCGTGCTGCTTCTGTGCGCTTGCGGCAATGGTTATTATCGCGGCCCGGTTTCGGAGCATTTCGATGGGAGCAAATTCGACAATCCCTGGGAGTCGATGCCCAATCGTTTCGGGGATTTTCTGAAGTGGCGCCTGACCGCCGAGCGCGGCTACTGGCCGGAACATGTGCCGGTTGAACCGACGCTGCCTCCGGCGCGGGTCATGGGAGAGGAGTTGCGGGTGACCTATGTCGGTCATGCCACGGTGCTCTTGCAGACCCGGGGGCTGAACATCCTGACCGACCCCATCTGGTCCGAGCGGGCCAGTCCGTTCGGCTTCGCGGGCCCAAGGCGCGTTGTCGCGCCGGGGGTGAGGTTTGAGGACCTGCCGACCCTTGAACGCCTGCACCGGGCCTTCAATCCACTCGTGCTCACCCCGCTTGGCAATGATGTCATCATAAGGTCCGCCATTCCGGACATGCGGCTTAAGACACTGGATTGGGGCCAGGCCTTCATGTTCGGCGAAGAGATGCGGATCGTGCTTGAGCCCATGCAGCACTGGTCGGCCCGGGGGCTTTTCGATCGCCTCGAAGCCCTGTGGGGAGCTTTTGTCATCGATGCACCGGGCGGAGCCATCTACTTTCTGGCCGATGCGGGGTATGCGCGGCACCTGTCCGAGGATTTCACGGCCAAGTACGGCACGCCGCGCCTGAGTCTGCTGCCGGTCGGAGCCTACGAACCGCAATGGTTCATGCGTTACGCCCACATGAACCCCGCCGATGTGATTCAGACTTTCATCGATCTTGGGCAGGGACGGGCCATGGGCACCCAGCACGAGGTCTTTCCCATGGCTGACGAAGCCTATGCGGCCCCACGCCTGGAGATTTTGGAGGCCTTGCAGTCCAGGGGCATAGACGAATCGCTCTTCATGCTTCCAAAAGTAGGGGAGTGGTTCACGGTTCCGCCGCGCTGAAATTTTGCACGATGCGAGGGCTCACCGGATATATTCTGAAACTTTTTTTCATACTTATTTCTCTGTAGGTTATTTTCAGCTTGCACCCACTGACCTTCCTTGATAGCTCCGCCGATCTTTAATCGATTAACTCGATTTTTTTTCAGCAAATCGCATTCTTACGGAGTATTTCATGCGCATATTCGTATTGCTTGCAGCAAGTCTGCTTTTCGCCCAGACCGCCTTTGCCGAACCGGTCGGCAGCCCCATTCCCGTAGGTATCGCCGTGGGACAGACCACCAACGTGGCCCTGTTCGGCGAGGAGCAGGTCAACGGCGCCAAGGTGGCTGAAAGGATGATCAACGAAAAGGGCGGCGTGGGCGGAACTCCCATCAAGCTCGTGTTCCAGGACACCGGCGGGGATGAAGCCGGAGCCATCAACGCCTTTCAGAACCTGATCTCCCGCGACAAGGTCGTGGCCATCATCGGGCCGACCCTGTCCCAGCAGGCCTTTGCCGCCAACCCCATCGCCAACCAGGCCAAGGTGCCCGTTGTCGGCCCCTCCAACACGGCCAAGGGCGTGGCCCAGATCGGCGAGTATGTGTCCCGCATTTCCGCCCCCATGACCCTGGTCGCACCCAACGCCTTGAAGCGCGCCCTCGCGGTCAACCCGAACATCAAGAATGTGGCCGTGGTCTATGCCCAGGATGACGCGTTCAACGTCTCCGAGACCGGCATTTTCCAGGAAGCCATCAAGGGCATGGGCCTCAGCATCGTCCTCGTCCAGAAGACCAGCGTCAAGGACACGGATTTTACCACCCAGGTCACGGCCATCCTCGGAGCGGGCGTGGACATGGTGGTCATGAGCTGTCTGGCGGCCGACGGCGGCAACATGGTCAAGCAGTTGCGCCAGTTCGGCTACGAGGGCCTCATCGTGGGCGGCAACGGTTTCAACTCTCCGAACATGTACCCGGTCTGCGGCAAGGAATGCACCGGCGTTATCGTGGCCCAGGCTTACAGCCCCAGGGCCGACAACGCCGAAAACAACGCCTTTGTCCCCGTATTCAAGGAAATGTTCAAGAAGGATCCGGCCCAGTTCTCGGCCCAGGCCTACACCAGCGTGAAGGTCGTCGTGGATGCCTTGAACGAAGTGGAGCAGAGCACCGGCAAGAAGGTCGCGGACATGGACACGGCCGAACTGCGCACCGCCCTCAATGCTGCCATCATCTCCAGTTCCTATGAAACGCCTCTTGGCGAGATCGTTCTCGACGCCGACGGCGAGATCACCCAGAAGACGTTCTATGTCTCCCAGATCAAGATCGCCGAAGACGGCAAGACCGGGATTATGGAACTGCTGCCCGAATAACGCATCCTGCCGGGGGAGCGCCGCTTCCCCGGCTTTTGGCATATCATGAACATCGTCTATTTCCTGCAAAATATCCTGAACGGCCTTTCCATCGGTTCGGTCTACGCCATCTTCGCCCTTGGCTACACGCTGGTTTTTTCCATTCTGGGAATCATCAACTTCGCCCACGGCGCGGTCTTCACCCTTGGCGCGTATTGCACCTACGCCCTGGCCGTCGGTGATTTCGGCCTGAACGGGCTTCTGGCCGGTACGAGTCTGCCGTTCAGCCTGCCTTTTCCCCTGGCGCTTCTGGGAGGCTCCATCATGGCCGGTTGCGTTGGCGTTCTGGTCGAGCGGCTGGCTTTCCGGCCGTTGCGGGCCAAGGGGGCCGATCCGCTCCTGGCGCTGGTCAGCAGCCTTGGCGTTGCGCTCATTCTGGTCAATTGCCTGCAGTTTCTTGTCGGCGCGGAAATCTATTCCTTTCCGTCCGACATTTTCGGATCTTTGCCCATGGCCATGATCTTCAAGATGGACGGCAAGATCCTGGCCGTGCGCACCGTGCAGCTGATCATCCTGGGCGTCAGCCTGGCCATGCTGCTGGTGCTGGCCTGGTTTATGAACCGGACCCGCATGGGCAAGGCCCTGCAGGCCACGGCCGAGAACCCCGAAACCGCCAGTCTGCTCGGCATCAACGTCGATCGCTACATCCTGTCCACATTTTTCATCTCCGGCGCCCTTGGGGGCCTGGCTGGAACGCTCATCGGGGCGAGCTTCGGCCTGGCCGGGCCGTATTTCGGAGTCAGTTATGGCCTCAAGGGCCTGGCGGTCATCGTGCTCGGCGGTCTTGGCAGCATTCCCGGGGCGGTTCTCGGCGGACTTGTCATTGGTCTGGGCGAGGCGTTCCTGCCCCCGGACTATTCGTCCATGAAAGAGGCCGTGGCCTTTGTCATGCTTTTCGTCATTCTTCTGGCCCGCCCCCAGGGGCTTCTTGGCCAGCAAACCATCCAGAAGGTTTAGGATGGGAATGTTTCTCGACAACTACGGTTTTTTGATGGTGGCCATCATCCAGCAGGCGCTCCTGGGGATGAGCCTGTGGTATCCGCTCATGGCCGGACAGCTCTCCCTGGCCAGCATCGGCTTCTATTCCCTGGGAGGTTACATCGCGGCCATCATGGGTACGAGCCCGCTCTTTGCAGCCTGGCGTGAAACTCTGGGCGCGGCCCTCTACCCGGTGGAATGGCTCATCGCCATGCTGGCCAGCTGCCTGCTCGGACTGCTGGTCGGCATCCCGGCCCTGCGGCTGCGCGGCATCTATCTGGCCCTGGCGACCATCGCCTTCGTGCAGGTGCTCAATGTCGTGGTCCTGGTTCTGGACGTGACCGGCGGGGCGGTGGGCCTTTTTGGCATCCCGCAGCCCTTCGAGAAGCGCATCGGCTACCTGTGGTTCTTCGGCCCGCTTCTGATCGTCATGCTCCTCTTCTCCTGGCGGCTGACCCGCACCGTGGCCGGCCGGTCCTTCATGGCCATCCGCGAGGACGAGCTGGCCGCCCAGGCCATGGGCATTTCCACCACCTTCGAGAAGGTCCGCGCCTTTGTCATCGGTTGCGGCCTGGCCGGTGTGGTCGGAGCCATGAGCGCGCCGTTCCTCAATACCTGGAACGCCCGCCAGAGTAGCTTCGACGCCTCCGTGGCCTGTCTGGCCTATGTGCTCATCGGCGGCGCGCGCTCCATCTGGGGTCCGCTGCTGGGCGCGATCCTGCTTGTCGCGCTGCCCGAGGTGCTGCGTCCGCTCAAGGACGCCCGCCTGATCATGAACGGCATCGTCCTGGTCGTGGCCTGCATCTACCTACCCCAGGGCATCGCCGGGCTGCTGGCTTCCCTGCGCCGCAAAGCTTCGGGGGTGGTCTGATGAACGCCATTTTGAGCCTGGAAGGCGTGTCGCGCTCATTCGGCGGACTCATGGCCGTCAGCGATGTAGGCTTTTCCGTGCAGCCCGGTGAAATCTTCGGCCTGATCGGTCCCAACGGCGCGGGCAAGACCACGCTCTTCAACCTGATTTCCGGACTCACGCCTGTTTCGGCGGGCCGGATCAGTTTTCTGGGCAAGGACATTCTGGGCATCGCGCCGCACAAGGTTGCCAGCATGGGCATGGCCAGAACGTTCCAGAACATTCGTCTTTTCAGCGGCATGAGCGTGCTCGACAACGTGCGCGCGCCCATGCAGGCCTTCGCCGAAACCGGACTTCTGTCGGACCTGCTCGGCCTTCCGGCCAGCCGCGCCCAGGAAAGGCGCATCCGGGACAGGGCCATGGAGCTGCTCGGCCTTGTCGGGCTGGACTCCAAGACCCATGATCTTGCGTCGTCCCTGCCCTACGGCGAGCGCAGGCGGCTTGAGATCGCCCGCGCCCTGGCCCTGCGCCCAAAGCTGCTGCTTCTGGACGAACCGGCCGCAGGCCTGAACCTGGCCGAAAAGGCGGAACTGAGTTCTTTCATCCGCGACCTGCGCACCCGCTTCGACCTGACCGTGCTCATCATCGAGCACCATGTGCCATTGGTCATGGGCCTTTGCGACCGCCTGGCCGTGCTCAACTTCGGCCGCCTCATCTGCCAGGGCAAGCCGGACGACGTGCGCAGCGATCAATGCGTCATTGACGCCTACCTCGGAGACAGCCATGCCGTTGCTTGAACTTGATCAGGTCTGCGTGAATTACGGCGCGGTCAAGGCTGTGCGAGACGTCAGTCTTTATGTGGAGCATGGCGAGGTGGTCACTCTCATCGGTGCCAACGGAGCGGGCAAGAGCACCATCCTGCGCGCCGTCTCCGGTCTGGCCCGCATCGCGTCCGGCGCGCTGCGTTTCTCGGGAACCGACATCGCCAAAACCCGGCCGGACGCCATTGTCCGCGCCGGGCTGGCGCATTGCCCCGAAGGACGCCAGGTCCTGGCCAGACAGAGCATCGAGGACAACCTCCTGCTTGGCGCCTACATCCGTACAGACAAGGACGGCATCGCGCGTGACCTGGAAAAGTCCTACGTCATGTTTCCGCGTCTTCGGGAGCGTCGCCGCCAGCTTGCCGGGACCCTTTCCGGCGGCGAACAGCAGATGCTGGCCATCGCCCGCGCTCTCATGAGCTCGCCGCGCATGCTCCTGCTCGATGAACCGTCCCTGGGACTTGCGCCGCTGGTGGTGGAGGAGATTTTCGCCATTCTCGACTCCCTGAGCGCTCAGGGCATGACCATCCTTCTTGTGGAACAGAACGCGCGGCTGGCCCTGGCGCATTCCCATCGCGGCTATGTGCTCGAATCCGGACAGATCGCCGCCACCGGCGAAGCCAGGGAACTGCTTGACGATGACCGTGTCCTGGCTGCGTATCTGGGGGCCTGAAGCGGGAAGAGGCGGGGCGCTGCCCCGTGCCCCGCAAGGGGCTCGCCCCTTGACCCGTGCAGGGGTGGCACGCGGGGGCCACGATATTTTTTTTTGGGATTGCCGATTAAATGGGTAGTGGCTTTTTTTTGGCGCTTGAGCGCCAATTTTTACATATTTATCGGATTGCGCAGCAGCGCTTTTGAGGTGTTTGAATGACCAAACCAAAAAGGGTGACCCTGTTCATCCAGTGCATAGTTGATTCCTGTTTTCCCGCCGTGGGCGAAGCCATGGTCAAGGTGCTTGAGCGCCAGGGGCTTGAGCTCGACTATCCCGCGAACCAGACATGCTGCGGACAGCCTGCCTTCAATGCCGGATATCGCGACGAAGCGGCGCGTCTGGCGCGGCATTACCTGGACGTGTTCGAGGACGCCGAGGCCATTGTCTGTCCGTCGGGATCGTGCGTGCACATGGTCCGTCACCACTACATGGAGCTTTTCGCCAAGGATCCGCGCCAGCTGGACCGGGCTAGGCGGGTGGCGGCCAAGACCTTCGAGTTCACAGAATTTCTGGTCGATGTGCTGGGTGTGACCGATGTCGGCGCAACCTGGAACGGGCAGGTCACCTACCACGACTCCTGTCACCTCCTGCGTGGGCTCGGGGTCAAGGACCAGCCTCGGGCGCTGCTTTCCGGGGTGCGCGGGCTGACTCTCGTGGAGATGAACCGTTCCGATGAATGCTGCGGGTTCGGGGGCACCTTTTCGGCCAAGTATCCGGAAATTTCCGAGGCCCTGCTCGAAACCAAGCTGGCCAACATCCAGGCTACGGGCACGGGCGCCGTGGTCGGCTGCGACATGGGCTGCCTCATGCACATGCAGGGCATGATCCGGCGTCGCGAGCTGCCCATCAGCGTGCACCACATCGCCGAAATCCTGGCCGGGGAGGAGTAGAATGCTGAACCAGGACCCTCTGAAATACAGGGAATTGGCCGCCAAGGCCGTTGAGGACAAGCAGCTGCACAGGGCTCTCGCCAAGATGCGCGACAAGGTCGGACGCAACGCGGTGAACCTCTACAACCAGCTTTCGCCCGGGCATGACCCGCGCCAGGACGCCAAGGCCGTGCGCCGCAAGATCGTGGACAACCTTGATGTCGTGCTCGAAACCCTGAGCGCGAACATCCGCGCCCGGGGCGGGCATGTCCATCTTGCCGAGACCGGTGAGGACGCCGTGGAATACTGCCTGGGTGTTGCCAGGCGGTTTGAGGTCGCCCGCGTGGTCAAGGGCAAATCCATGCTCAGCGAGGAAATCCACCTCAACGACGCATTGGAAGCCGCAGGCATCGAGACTGTGGAGACGGATCTTGGCGAGTACATCGTGCAGCTCAAGGGCGAAGCACCGTCGCACATCATCGCCCCGGCCATCCACTACACCCGCGAGCAGGTCGGCGAACTGTTCGCCGAAAAACTGAACCAGCCCTACACCGACGATCCGCCGACCCTGACCGCCATGGCGCGCAAGGCCCTGCGCGAAAAGATGCTCACCGCCGACATGGGTATCTCCGGCGGCAACACCGCCTGCGCCGAGACCGGACACGTGACCATCGTTTCCAACGAAGGCAACATCCGCATGGCCACGACCATGCCCCGGGTTCACGTGGTGCTGCTGGGCATCGAGAAGATCGCGGCCACCCTGGAGGATCACGACATCCTGCTGCGCATGCTGACCCGCGCGGCGGCGGGGCAGAAGATCTCAACCTACGTCAGCTATGTCGGCGGGCCCCGCCTGCCCGATGAGCCGGACGGCCCTGAGGAATTTCATCTGGTCCTGGTGGACAATGGCCGCAGCCGCATTCTGGCCGACCCGGATTTTCGCGAGGTGCTGCACTGCGTGCGCTGCGGCGGATGCCTCAATGTCTGTCCGGTCTACATGGCCATTGGCGGGCACAGCTACGGTTCGCCGTATTGCGGCCCCATCGGCGCGGTCTTTACGCCGCTGACCCGGGGCATCAACACGTGCCATCACCTCTGCCAGGGAGAAACCCTGTGCGGTGCCTGCAAGCAGGTCTGCCCGGTGGACAACGACCTGCCGCGCATGCTCTCGCTGCTGCGCTCCAAACTGGCCGACGGCGACAGGAGCTGGGACGTACGCCGTCAGAGCCTGCCGACAAAGCTGGTTTTCGGTGCCTGGTCGGTGATCATGAGGCACCGGCGCATGTACGACGCGCTGAGCGCTCTGGCCAGATTCGGCCAGAGATTGCTGCCGCGCAGGAACGGCTGGATCAGGCGCCTGCCCGGGCCGCTGAGCGGCTGGACCAGGGGGCGCGATTTTCCGCCGCTGGCGCAGGAGAGTTTCGCCGATCGTTGGGCGCGTCGTGACAAGACAGGGAGGGGGGCATGAGTCGTATCATCGAACGGGTCAGGCAGGCGCTTAAAGTGCAGGCCAATGACGGCCGGGACAAGCTGGTCTTCGCCAAGAGCGAGGAATTCATCAATAGCGCGCACGTAACGACCTCGGACGAAGAGCGGGGCGGGTGGATGGACAGCATCCGCCGGGAGGCCCAGGCGCTCAACCTTCAGGTGCACGAGTGTCCGAACCTGGCCGCCTGCGGCGAGGCCATCGCGGCCCTGGCACGCGAGCGCGATCCGGAGTGGGGCACATTGAAGCGGATTGTGCGCTGGAGCGACCCGCTTCTTGACGAATTGAACCTTGAAGCGCGTCTGGGCGAGGATATCCCCGTCACGACAGTGCCTACGGCTGACTCCTTTGGCGAATCCGAGCGCGCGGAGTTTCGGCGCGAGGTCATCGCCTCGTATATCGGCATCACCACCGCCGACTACCTGCTGGCCGACACAGCCTCGCTGGTGCTCCTGGGCGGGCGGGGCCGAGCACGCTCGGTGTCTTTGGTGCCGTCCATTCATGTCGCGGTGGTGCCCGGGAGTCGCATGCTCGGTTCCTACCGGCAGATGCTCTCCCGCCTGAGCGGACAGGTTTTGCCGTCCAACGTGAACATCATCACCGGCCCGAGCAAGACCGCCGACATCGAGGCCACCCTGGTGCACGGCGCGCACGGCCCGCGCGAGATGCATCTTTTCGTGGTCGCGTCCTGACGTTTACGCGTGCTGCGGGCGTTTTTCGCGAGAGCGCCAAGCTGACGAGGTATCAGCTTGGCGCTTTTTTTTACGGGGAACGCGGAGGATGCGGGGGCAAGGTACTTCGCTCTTCTGCAGTGTCGTCCGTCAACGTCAGCCCACGGAAAGCATGTCAACCTGCTGCGGCAAATCCGTTCAAGAATTCGATGATCTCATGCTCCGTCTCATTTCTGAGCATGCTTTTATATATGAAACAGTGCGCTATTATTGTGCTCCTGTTTTCGGAAAATCCATAGCTTAAGATCGAAACTTCTCTCCTGTTGATCATGCCTTCTAATTTGTTGAATATCACTACGGAATTATTTACGTTTATGAATTCGGATTCAATCAGATTCGCATCTTTCATTTTATAATGTTCGACAAGTTTCTTGTAAATTTCAGTCATTTGTATGTTTTCGTCATATAAAAATATATGCGCGTTGGTAAACCTTCTGGCGGAGAAATCAATTTTTGAAATTGATTCATTTTTTACAGACCATAATCTGTTGTCATAGTAGAATGATGTTTCAGATTTTCCAATATTGACTTTTTGCGCTGCGTTTATTGATTTTTCTCTTGATTCAAGATGCCCATATTCGGATGCGATCTCATTTTTCTTGTGTACGTCTTTGCTTGCTGGTGCACAGGATGCCAGCGCGACGACCAAAAGCGTGGCGATCAGGTATTTTTGCATGAAAAAATCTCCCTTTTTACACAACCTGTATCAGCTGATGCCTGTATCCATGGCTGGCGTGCCATAAATGGGTGCAGGCTGTCGTGATTTGATGAGTCCTTGCAAATAACCTGGAAATACATGACAGTCCATAAGACAGTCCGAAGATTCGGAAAACAGGGATGCGATGGCGGACGAAGGTCGGCCTGTCGCAATCCGTTGAGACATCAACACGACGGCGACCGCGCTGCAAGCCTGGCTCGTAAAGGAGAATGCGATGACGTTGGATGAGAACGCCGGACGGCAGCCCAGTGGATTGCTGGTCCTTCGAACCTTGGCCATGCCCAGGGACACCAACCCCAGTGGCGACATTTTCGGCGGCTGGATTCTGGCCCAGATGGACGTGGCCGGAGGGCTCATGGCCTCGGAAATTTCCATGGGCCGGACCGTCACGGTCAGCGTCGAGAAAATGAGCTTCGACAAGCCCGTACGCATGGGCGACACGATCTGCGTGCATGCGGAACTTCTGCGAGTGGGCAATTCGTCCATGGACATCAAGCTTGAGGTCTGGGCGCGGCAGCTCATTGGCGCATACGAAGCCCAGCGTCAGCTGGTGACCGAAGGGGTGTTCCGTTATGTGGCCGTGGATGAGAACCGGCGTCCGCGCAGGGTTCCCGACAATCCGAGTTTTTTCACCAGGTGACATCGCGATGGCCCGGCAAGACTGCTGTCCGACCGGGCCATTGACCGAGCGTCAGTACTTGTTGACGCTTTGTTTTATCACATCCATCAGCTTCTTGATGCTGAAAGGTTTGGCCACGTATCCGTCCATGCCCTTGTCCAGCAGCTTTTCCTTGTCTCCGTTCATGGCATAGGCGGTCATGGCTATGATGGGCACCGGTTTTTTGCCAGTTGCCTCCTCCGAGGCGCGGATGCGCCTGGTGGCCTCTATTCCGTCCATGCCCGGCATCTGAATGTCCATCAGGATGAGGTCGAAATCCTGTTCTAGGAGACGTTCCAGCACCTCATGTCCGTTATGGGCGGTGAAGACCTCGTGACCATTTTTGGTCAGCAGATTGCGGACGGCGAAAAGATTCACCTCGTCATCTTCAGCCACCAGAATTTTTCTCTCCCGCAGCGCGACTCGCGTTTTGTCTGGAGCCTCCCGTGCAGGCAATTCCAGCGCCTTGTCCAGGGTGACGCAGAAATATATGCTCGTGCCCACTCCAACCTCGCTTGAAATGGCCATGTTGCCGCCCATGAGTCCAACCAGACGTTTGCAGATGGACAGGCCGAGTCCCGCGCCCTGGTATTGTCTGGTGTAGCCCTGGGTTACCTGGCTGAAGGGCTCGAAGAGCTGGCTCAGCGCTTCATCGGGAATGCCGCACCCTGTGTCCGAAATCTCGAAGAATATGCGCAGCTGATTTTCGTTGCGGGCCGGCAGGGGGTAGGCCTCCACGCTGACGAATCCATGCTGCGTGAACTTGAATGCGTTGCCGATCAGGTTCGTGAGCACCTGTTGCAGACGAATGGGATCGCCGATGACGTTTTGCGGCAGCATGTCGTCGAAATGGTGCCTGAGTTCGATTCCTGACTGCAGGGCGATGGGAGCGAAGAGATCGACGGATTGATTCAATTTTTTATGCAGGTCGAAGACTTCGGGCCGAATAGGCATCTTGCCCGCTTCGACCCTGGAAAGATCAAGGATGTCGGAAAGCAGGCTGGTCAGGCGAGACGTCGATTGCACGGCCATGGCGCTGTATTCGAGCTGCTCTTGATTCATGCTGGTTGTCTGCAGGAGTTGCAGCATGCCCATGATGCCGTTCAGCGGAGTGCGAATCTCGTGACTCATGTTGGCCAGAAATTCGCTCTTGGCCTTGTTTGCCGCTTCGGCGGCCTCCTTGGCGTTCAGTGCGGCGTATTCAGCGTTCTTTCGCGCTGTCACGTCCACATGCGTACCCACCATGCGCACGGCGCTCCCCTGTTCGTTTCGTTCGACCACCCGGCCGCGCGCCATGATCCACAACCAATACCCGGATTTGGCCTTCATGCGGAATTCGATCTCGAAAACCTCTCCGCTGGTGACATGTCGTCGGACCTGATCTTCGACACCCTGCACGTCATCGGGATGAATGAGACTGCGCCATGAGCTGTAGTTCGCCTCGAACTCTCCTTTTTCATAGCCGAGCATGGCGTAATAGTGTGGACTGAAATAGGTGTTGCCCGATACGCAGTTCCAATCCCAAAGCCCGTCATTTGTGACCTCAAGGGCCAGGGCGAGGCGTTCTTCGCTCTCACGCATGGCTTCCTCGGCCATCATGTGGGCGGTGATGTCTTCGCGCATGAGTATGCCGCCGGAGAAGACCCCGTCCTTGAACAGGGGGATGGCCTTGACGCTTTGCCAGGCAGATCCGCCTGCGGCGAGGCGGGGGATGAAAAGGCTCGGCAGGTTGAGCGGCCGACCATCGAGCACATGTTCAAGGTCGGGGCCGATCCCCGCAGAGATCAGGCCGGGCAGTTCATGCAGGGTCCGTCCCAGAAAATATTCTTTATCCAGAAGATTTTTTGCGAAACCTTCGATTTGAAACTGGTTGACGTAATTGATTTTTCCTTCCCGATCGAAAGTCATGATCGAGAGCGGCAGGTTGTCCACCAGGGACTGGTACAGATTTCTGCTCTCGACCAGCACCTCCTGGGCGTGTTTTCGTTCGGTCAGATCGACGCCGAGGCTGGTCACGTCCGTGGGTATTCCGGTCGAATCGAAGGTCAGCGCGTTGGCCCAGCCAATGGCGTGGCGCGCACCAAACTTGTCGAGTATCTCATTTTCGTGCGTGGAGTAGGACAGGTTTTGCCCGCCGGCCATGGTTGAAATGAAAAATTCGCGAGTCGACTCGCGGATCTCCGCAGGAATGAACATATCAAACCAGTCCCGCCCCAGCACTTCTTCCTTTTCCCATCCGGTGAGTTTGAGAAAATATTCGTTGGCAAAGATGATGCGCCCCTCGGGGTCTAGGGAGATACCGATTTGCGGCGTGTGGAGCAGGATGTTGCGCCATTTTTTTTCTGAACGCGACAATGCTTCGCGTTCCTTTGTAAGTTGCCTGAAAAGGGTGCGATAGGGGCGTTTCAAGGCGAAACGGACCAGAGCCAGATAGATCAGGAAAAAGGACACGATCTTCAGAAAATGTCCCGCGACATTGGAGAGACCGTACACACTTACGTAGAGAGTGAAGGCCAACTCGCCCATGATGCTGAGGGCCATGGAAATGATCAGTAGATGGTAGATTCCGGGTTCGAGCCTGTCTCGCTTTCGCGTCAGATTGAACATGGCTGCCGCCAGCACGGCGCAGATGGTATATTCCGCGACGATCTTGAACGTCGTCAGTCCCTGCCCTTCGACGTGGCAGACCGGAAAAATATCCCAGGCGAAGATGCTCAGGAGCAAGGTCGCGGTGACGCCGGAGAAACCCAGGAGCACCGCCGACAGCGAAAAACCGCGCCCCAGTATCAGGCTGTAGGCAAAGAGACTGGCCGCTTCCAGCCCACGGGCTGCTATCCAGAGCTGTGTGGCCGGGTTTGTGTCCTCTGCCGCCGCGACGATGTTCATTCCATTGTAGGTCAGGGTGTGGGTCAGATCGATGAAGGCGATGAAAAAATAGGCGATGCCCAGGAACAGAAGGGCGTCGTTGCGCAGGAAGGCGCGCGTGTTCCAGACCAGCAGAAAAACGCTCCAGCCCACAGCCACTGCAAAGAGTTCGGCCATGGTGTGGAAAAGAAGGAAATTATGGCGGCTGATGAAAAAAAGGACGAGCAGCAGAATTATCCACACGGTGACGTGGCGCAGGGTGCCCGAAATGTCATGGGGGGCGAGTTGGTCGTCTGAAGGCATTCGAGCTCCGTTTGTCGTAATGTCCACGTATGCGGTATTATCAGTTCGACGTGATATGACGTCACCGTAAAAAGTCGTCATCCCCTTGAAGAAGGGGATCTACGCCTTTCTAAGGATTTGAAAAGAATGGATTTCGCGCTATTGCCCGACATGGCCCGCCTTCGCGGGAATGACACTCAGGTTCATCCACGACTTTTTGCAGGTGCGTCTGATATGTGGATAGTCGCGTGTTTGGATCAGTATCAACTAATTTCAGGACAGACCACCCCGAAAAATTCTTGCCTTGTCATTCGCGGGGGAAGTGCTTGCGGGCGTGACATGACACGAGGCGGCGGATCTGCTAGAGTTTAGTACAACTTTGCCGGGAGAACGCATATCATGAATTCCGCCGAACAATTCGAGGACATTTGCCGGGCCATGTCCGAACCTGCTTTTTATCCGCACTCCGTATCCATTGTTGAACGCCGGGAGACCCACATCTCCGTCGTGTTTCTGGCCGGAGAATGGGCGTATAAGCTGAAAAAACACAAAGACTTGGGATTTCTTGATTTTCGCGATCCCGGCAAGCGTCTGCATTTTTGCATGCAGGAGGTGAAGCTCAACCAACGCTTGAGCTTTGGCGTGTACCAGGAAGTGCTCGGCGTTCACGAAGGCGAGAGAGGCCTGTGTCTTGGTCCCTTGGAGGGAGCGTTCGAATATGTCGTGAAGATGGCCCGATTGCCGGATGAGGCAAGCCTTGAGGCCATGTTGCGCACAGGGGAGGTAACGCAGGAGAATATTTCAAGCCTTGGCGAAACCCTGGCCGGTTTTCACAAAAGCAGTGAGCGCGGGCACGGCATCGACACATACGGGGATCTCGAACACATCCGGTTCAACATGGAGGAGAATTTCACGCAGCTCCTTCCGTTCGCGCAGGCCCTTCTCGACTCACGAAAATGGGATTTTTGCCGGCATGTCTGCCGCTCATTTGCGGACAATCATGTCGATCTGTTCATGCACAGGGTGCGTGAAGGCAGGATTACCGACGGGCACGGAGATCTGCGGGCCGAGCATGTCTATTTTCACCACGGGGTGCAGGTCATCGACTGTATCGAGTTCAACGAACGTTTCAGATACGGCGACTGTGCCCTTGATCTGGCCTTTCTGATCATGGATCTGGACCGCTTGAGGTATGCGGACACTGCCCGGCGACTGCTGCAAGCCTACGCAACGGCGGCCCGCGATCCGGAGATTTACGCGCTCGTGGATTTCTATGCGGCGTATCGCGCTTTTGTGCGACTCAAGGTCGCCTGCTTTTCCCTTGAGCACGTAAAGTCCAGGGAACCCCTACAGGAGGAGATCCGGCGATATCTGCGGCAAGCCTATGGATACGCCCTGGCCTTTGGGCGGCCGGTGCTGTGGGTTTTCTTTGGCCTGCCGGCTTCAGGGAAATCGACGCTGGCGCGCCGGGTGGCCCGGGCGCTGTTCATGCCGCTGCTCGGTTCCGACAGCGTCAGGAAGCAGGGGGGGGATTTTTCCGAGCCCAAGGTGGAGGCCTACAATACGGGCGCGTATCGGCCTGTGCTGCGCAGTCGCGTTTACGCGCGGCTTTTCAATCTGGCCCAGGATGAGCTGAAAATGGGGCGCTCCGTGGCCCTGGATGCCACGTTCTCCAAGGAACAGTGGCGTGATTCGGCCATTCGTCTGGCTCAGGACCACAAGGCGGGTCTTGTCTTTGTGCATTGCGTCTGCGAGCCGCGAACCATAAGGGCGCGGCTGGCGCAGCGTGAACGTGAGGCCGGGGAGTCCGATGCGCGGCTTGTCCATTTCGAGGACATGATCAACAATTTCGAACCATTCAGCCACGAGGTCCCGGACGCCTACCTGGAGGTCGATACCAAGCGGACGCCGGAGGAGTCTTTTTACGAGATCCTGGCGAAAGGGCATGCCCTGAAGCATGCCCAGGTCCAGAATCTGCTCGACGGATTGAACGGGGAGACGGATTCGCGGGAGTGATACCACTGCATGAGGCGGCCGCTCGGGACTCCTGGTCAATTGCGCATGCGGCGTTCCCATTCGAAATCGCGACTGGTGACCACGTCTTCCATGCGCCGCAGCCGTCGGTCCAGATTCTCGAACTTGCGCTTGATCCGTTCCAAGGCTCCGGCCCGGGAGTTGGTGTAGGAGTTGTAGAACTCCTGGTCGGCGGGGCTGCCGAAGGGCACGACCGGCTCCATTTTCATTACCATGGCCGCGATGAGGTACAAAAGCCCCACTGGCCAGATGCCGGTGACCAGAAACAGGAGGATGACGATGGCGCGCAAGGCTCCGACGGAGAAGTCGAAATATCGGGCCAAGCCCTTGCACACGCCCAGAAAGATCCCGTCACGGGCCCGGTAGAGGCCACGCTGATCTTCCACGGGCTTTCTCCAGCGCGAACCACGGCTTCCGCCGCCATGCATGCGGCCATTGCCGCGTCCGAAAGCTCTCACGATCTTTTCTCCTTGCCGTCCTTTTCCAGAAGAATCGTTTCCAGTGCCTCGATGCGCTCTTCCATGCGGGACATGCCGTTATAGATCTCCTGAATCATCTGCGCTTCATGAGCCACGTTCCCCTCGCCGGACCTGGTGAACATCTTGATGAATCCGAAGATGACCGCGCCGACCAGCAGAATCCCGGCGCTCATGAGTACGAAGATAAAGCCGAAAAAATGTTCCATGCAGTCTTCTCCTTGCGTTTTTATATGCGCATAGCCGAGGCTTTGGCGGCCGCCAAACAAATTTTCAGCCTGCGCTATTTGTCAGAGGAGGAGCGCATGGAGGCGAGCTGTGCTTCCACTTCGTCTCCGCCCTCGAGCAGGGCAAATTCCTGTTCAAGAGTGCGGTTCTGGCGCGGCGCGCCCAGTTCGGCCTCGGCTTCCATGCGTTCGATGCGCTGTTCGAACTGGTCAAAGCGCATCATGACGTCGGCAGACTGAACCCGCGAGACATTGGAGCGGACCTTGATGCGCTGATCGGCCCGTACGTGGCGCTTGGCCAGGCTGCGCTGGCGCTCCTTGGCGGACTCCAGCTTGACGTCGAGTTGCTCGATGTCTTCTCGCGCCTGTTCGATCATGACCGCAAAGCGATCCCGCTCGCGTTCCAGCCCTTCGCTCAGTCGCTGTGCGGCCAGTTTTTCCAGCAGCGCCTCCCGGGCCAGGTCCTCGCGCCCCTTTTCAAGCGCCAGCCTGGCCCTGTCTTCCCACAGTTCCAAACGGGCCAGAGCCTGGAACTGTTCCCTGGCTATGCGCTTCTGATCGGCCATGAGTCCGGCACAGGCGGCCTTGAGCTCCACCGACGTCTCCTCCATCTCCTGAATCATCAGGCGGATCATCTTTTCCGGTTCCTCGGCCTTGTCCAGCATGGAATTGATGTTGGAGCTGATGATATCCTTGAATCTGGTAAATACGCCCATGAGATCCTCCATGAGTGACGATGTTCTTGATTGTCTTGTCATAAGCCAGGATCATGCCAAAGCATTTCACGCCGTACTCTTCTGAAATATTTTGCTATTTTTGATGCAGGCATGATTCTAGTGGCAATTTATTGCAATATTTGGTTGATTTTACTATTCATTGGTAATGGAAACCACATATCCGTCATCGTCCCCGATATCATCCATGGAGGCCATCGGTCAGTCCGAGGCATTTCTGCAATTTCAGGAACAACTTTCGCGCGTGGCGCGCATAGAAAGGCCGGTGCTGATCATCGGGGAGCGCGGAACCGGCAAGGAGCTGGCCGCCGCGCGCCTGCATTACCTCTCACGGCGCTGGCAGGGTCCGCTGGTCACGGTCAATTGTGCGGCCCTGGCCGGTTCGCTTTTGGATACCGAGCTTTTCGGGCACGAGGTCGGAGCCTTCACCGGGGCTACCGTCCGCCGCAAGGGGCGCTTCGAGAATGCGGATACGGGCACCCTGGTTCTGGACGAGATCGCGAATCTCTCGCCGGAAGCGCAGGAAAAGATTTTGCGCGTTGTCGAGTATGGATCTTTCGACCGCGTTGGCGGGAGCCGTCCGGTGACGGTCAACGTGCGCATCGTTGGGGCAACGAACGTGGATCTGCCACACAGGGCCAGAGCCGGGGCGTTCAAGGAAGATTTGCTTGATCGTCTGAGCTTCGAGGTGCTGACCGTACCCCCGCTGCGCATGCGCGAGGGGGATGTGCAGCTGCTGACCCGGCATTTCGCCGCACGCATGGCCATCGGGATGGGGCTGTCCGAGGCGCCGGAGTTTTCCGCCCGCGCCATGTCCATGCTGCTGGCCCACGACTGGCCGGGCAATGTGCGCGAGCTCAAGAACGTGGTCGAACGCGCGGTGTACCGGACAGAATCGGGGACGGTCCGGGATGTGGTCTTCGATCCGTTTGCATCCCCTTACCGTCCGGCGGAACAGGCGGTGCCGGTCGCTGGGGTTGCTCCGGTACCGGATGTCCGTTCGCGTTCCGCGCAGCCTGATCTGGACGTTCCGCTGGCCACGGCTGTGCGCGATCTGGAAGAGGCGTACCTGACGGCGGCCCTGGAACAAGGTCGCCACAATCAGAAAAGGGCGGCGGCCCTGCTGGGGCTGACCTACCATCAGTTTCGCGGGCTTTATCGCAGGCTGCGCGCTGATCTGGACGGCTGACGACTGAGCGCAGGTTTGAAATGCAAGAGGCCGGGTCCGTCCCCCTGATGGACGAGCCCGGCCTTTGATTTTTTTGGGAAGAGGAGCTTACGCCGCCTTGGGCGCCGGGGGCTTTTGCAGGCTGATGCGGCCGATCTGTCCGGCGCGCAGTTCGTTCAGCAGGATGCCCGCCGCCTTGGTCACGTCCACCTCGCCGCCCTTGATCAGGCACCCGCGCTTCCTGCCGAGCGCTTCCAGCAGATCGATCCCGTTCTGGGGCAGATCAGTGATCTTGTAGCGTTCCTTGAGCAGTCCTGGATATTCGCGCAGGAGATAGTCGCCGACGCGGGCCGCGACCTCGGCGTTGTCCATGGCCGTCTCGCGCACCGCGCCGCTGCCGGCCAGCATGTAGGAGGCCGTGACGCTCTCGATCTTGGGCCAGAGCACGCCGGGGGTGTCGTACAGGGTCAGCTCGTCGTTGACATGGACCCGCTTCTGCTTGGTGGTGATGGCGGCCTGGTTGGCGGCCCGGGCGACCTTGCGGCCGACCAGGGTGTTCATGAGCGTGGACTTGCCCACGTTGGGGATGCCGACGATGAGGCAGTTGACCGGCTGCATGAGGAAATTGCGCTCCTTGACCATGCCCGGCAGGGTGCCGAGAATGCGCTTGGCGTCCTTGGGGCTGGTGGCGCTGATTTCCATGGGCACGGTGCCGCACTCGCGGAAGAAATCCATCCAGGCTGCGGTCACGGCCGGGTCGGCCAGATCGCTCTTGTTCAGGACCTTCAGGCACGGCCGTGGACCGCGCAGTTCGCGCAGCAGGGGATTTTCACTGTATCCGGGCAGACGGGCATCGAGCACTTCGATGACCACGTCGACCTTGGCCATGACCAGGGCAATCTGTTTTCTGGCCCGGTGCATGTGACCGGGAAACCATTGAATCGACATCTAGTTATCCTTGTTTGCAGGCAAAAGGCCTTCCTGGAGCAGGAGGGCCCTTGGGTCGGGTTCGCGACCGCGAAAGAGACGAAAGATGTCCATGGGGTTGCGGCTGCCGCCCAGAGCCAGGATCGTGTCCCTGAAGCGCAGGCCCAGCTCCTGCTTGCGGTCAGGGTCTTCAAGCCCGGCGTTCACAAACGCCCCGAATGCATCGGCGCTCAGGACCTCGGCCCATTTGTAGCTGTAATACCCGGCCGCGTAGCCGCCTGCAAAGATGTGCGAGAAGGAGCACAGGAAGCGGTCTTCTGGCAGCGGCGGCAGGGGCAGGATTTCACGGGCGATGCGCTGGGCGGTCTCCGTGGGATCGAGCTGGTCCGGATCGGCCGTGTGCAGGGCGAGGTCCGTCAGGGCAAAGGAGACCTGGCGCAGGGCATTGGAACCGGCGCGGAAGGTGCGGGTCTCAAGGAGCTTGTCCAGAAGCTCGGCGGCCATGGGCTCGCCTGTCTGGTAGTGGCGGGCCAGCTTGGTCAGGGTGGGGAGGTGATAGCACCAGTTTTCCATGAACTGGCTCGGCAGCTCCACGGCGTCCCACTCGATGTTGGAGATTCCGGCCACGAAGCCATGCTCCACCTTGGTCAGCATGTGCTGCAGGGCGTGTCCGAACTCGTGGAAGAGCGTGGTCACTTCCTGAAAACTCATCAGCGATGGAGCGTCGTCCATGGCCGGACGCTGGTTGCAGTTCACGTAGGCGACGGGCAGGCGCACGGCATGACCGCGAGGCGCGCAGACGGTGCTGCGCCCATGAAGTTCATCCATCCACGCACCGCCGCGTTTTTCTTCGGGCCGGGCGTAAGGATCCAGATAAAAGCCCGCGATCTCCCGGCCGTCGCTGTCCTTGACCCGGTAATAGGTCACGTCCGCATGCCAGGTCGGCACTTCGGGGCCGCTTTCGATCGTAACCGCGAAGAGGCTCTCGATCAGATCGAAAAGCCCCTGCAGGATGGCCGGCAGCGGGAAATAGGGCCGGATCAGCTCGTCGCGCAGACCGAAGCGTCGCTCCTTGAGCCTTTCGGCCCAGTACATGACGTCCCAGGACTGGATATCCTCGGATTGACCGCCGGCGCGGGCCAGATCTCCAAGGTCGATGAGGTCGTTCAGGGCCGGGTCCGTGGCCGCGTCCTGGATCGTGCGCAGCAGGGCTTCGATGCTCGAAACGCCAGGGGCCATCTTGCGTTCGAGGCTCACGTTCGCGAAATTATCGAAGCCGAGCAGCGCGGCCAGCTCCCTGCGCAGCTTCAATATGCGCAGGATATGGGGCAGGTTGTCGGTGTCCCCGCTGGCTGCGCGGGTGATGTACGCCCGGTAGACTTCCTCGCGCAGGTCGCGCCGGGCGGCGTGCTGCATGAAGGACAGGAACGAGGGCAGATCAAGAGTGATGCACCAGGGTCCGTTTTCCGCCGTGGCCTCGGCCTGTCCGCGTGCCCGGGCCATGTTCGCGGCCAGACGCAGGGAATCCTCGGGAAGCCCTTCGACTTCATCCTTTTGCGTCAGGGTCAGGGCATAGGCCTGGGTGGCATCAAGGACATTGTTGGTGAAGCGGGTGGACAGTTCGGCCAGCTCCTGGCTTATGGCATTGAAGCGCTCGCGGTCATCGGGGGCGAGTCCCACGCCCTGCAGGATCGCGTCGCGGACCAGCAGGCTGATGGTCCGCTGCAGGGCCTGACTGAACATGGGAAAATCCGGGCTCTCCCGCAGGGCGAGAAGTGCGTCATGGATGGGACGGCTCTGACCCAGGCGGTTGTGAAATTCCACGACCAGGGGCTGAGTCTGCGCATAGGCCCGGCGCATCTCGGGGGAGTTCCTGACGTTGTGCAGGTGCGTGGCCACGCCCCATGCACGCGCGACCCGATCGGTCAGGCGCTCCAGTGGGGTGAGCAGGCCGTGCCAGGTCTGGGGCGCGCTTTGTTCAAGGGTATCAAGTTCGGCGCTACTTCTGGCTATGACTTCCTGCATGGCCGGCACGACATGATCGGCGGTGATGGAGGGGAAATTGGGGGAAAGCTCCCAGTTGAGCAGGGGATTTGGCTCGTGCATGGCAGTCCTTGGCATGGATCGTTACTAATGATGACTTTGGGTGATGGCCTTGAGTGTATAAAAAACGGGAGGAGCGGACAAGGAGGGGAGCCTCCTTTGGATTTGCCACGGTCGTGAGATGAAAAAGGCCCGACTGTATGGGTCGAGCCTGTCACAACACCATCTCGGCGAGGCGCGAGGTCATTTCCAGAGGCACTGTATGGTCCGACTTTGCGAAAAGGGCCGCGAAGCGAACGCCGCGATGCCTGTCCTGGCGGTCTAGTTCTGGGCGTTGAGTTCGGTCTGCACCTGCTGGATCAACTCCTTGGCCTTCATCAGCTTTTCCTGCTGTTCCGGCGATTGCAGCTGCGTGGACATGTAGGAAGTCTTTTGCGTCATCTCCTGCAGGATCGAGCTCATGAGCGCCGCGCGCGTCTTGGAGGGCAGTGTCTCAAGCTCCGCGACCTTGGATTCCATTGTTCCGACCTTGGTGTCCAGGCTGGACACGGTGGTCTTGATCACGGCGAGGTCCTGAACCTGCATGGTCAACTGCTTGATGTTCTGATTGAGGTTGAAGTAGAAGCCAAGCAACAGGATCACCGCCGCAAGAGAGGCGAAAAGCGCGATCTTGCTCATGTCGCGGCGCGGGGGCTGAGCCGAGGGTATTGTTTCGGGAGCGGCTGTGCGATCGGCTTCGGGGGCTGAAGCGGTTTGCGGGATCTCGACCCGTGACTCAAGAGCAGCCTCGACCTCGTCATTGCCGAGGGATTTTTCCCGGGTCAGGCTCTGGGCCAGGTTTGCATAATCCATAAAGGAAATTGCTTCCGGTTTCTTTTCCTTGACGACTTCGGTCAGCTCGACCTTCTTGGTCTTGCGGGCCGAATCCGTGTCCTTCTTGGTCTTGCGTTCCAGTTGCACGACTTTCTTGGCGGCGCCCATCGTATCCTCCCTCGCTCGAATAAAAAAAATCAGTAAACAAAAATCGGTCCGAAGACCAGTCCGTACTTAGGCGCCCAGCGTCTTGATCCCAACGGACGCGCGGATGCGATCCAGGAAGGGGCGGCTGTAGGCGCGGGCCTTTTCGGCGCCTTCTTTCAGCACCTTTTCGATATATTCGGGGTTTTGCATCAACTCCGCATACTTTTCACGCGGTTCGGCAAGCTGCGCGTTGACAACCTCGAAAAGGTCCTGCTTGACGTAGCCCCAGCCGATGCCCGCCGCGAAACGGGCGCGCATGTCGGCTACCTGCTCGGGCGTTGCGAAGGCGCGGAACATCTCGAAAAGTGCGCATCCTTCGGTCTCCTTGGGCTCCTCGGGGGCCTGGGAGTTGGTGGTGATCTTCATGATCAGCTTGCGCAGGTTCTTTTCCGGGGCAAAGAGCGGAATGTAATTGTTGTAGCTCTTGCTCATCTTGCGACCGTCGAGGCCGGTCAGCACGGCCGTGGATTCGTCCACGCGCGCCTCGGGCATGACAAAGTGCTCGCCGAAATGGTGGTTGAAGCGCTGCGCGATGTCGCGGGTCATCTCCAGGTGCTGGGTCTGATCCTTGCCCACGGGCACGATGTTGGCGTTGAACATGAGGATGTCCGCGGCCATGAGGATGGGGTAGGAGTAAAGCCCCATGGTGATGCCCTTGTCCGGATCCTGGCTGCCGTTTTCCTCGTTCTCCTGCACTGAGGCCTTGTAGGCGTGAGCGCGGTTCATGAGGCCCTTGGCCGTCATGCAGGTCAGGATCCAGGTCAATTCGGGAATTTCGGGGATGTCGGACTGGCAGTAGAAGGTGCTCTTGTTCGTATCAAGGCCAAGAGCCAGCCAAGTGGCAGCGACTTCCAGGCGGGACTGATGAATCCGGGCCGGATCGTGGCATTTGATCAGCGAATGAAAATCGGCCAAAAAATAGTAGGAGTTGACGTTTTCATCACGGCTGGCCTCGATGGCCGGACGGATGGCGCCGACGTAATTGCCAAGGTGCGGCGTGCCGGAAGTGGTGATTCCGGTCAGGACGGTCATTTTCTTCATGGCGTGAAACCTATAGGAGGGGTTTGATGATCATGTTTTGCACAAAGGCTGCGACCGGGGACAGGATCATGCCGAGTCCTCCGGTGAAAGCCAGCAGAAGCAGGATGATGAATCCGTAGCGTTCGAGCTGCATGAACCGTGCGGCCATGGGTCCGGGCAGCAGGCAGGCCAGGATCTTGCTGCCGTCAAGCGGGGGAATGGGCAGCAGGTTGAACGTGCCGAGGATGGCATTGATGAAGACGCCGGCCACGGCGATGTTGATCATGGGCCGCAGGATGTATGCGGAGTCGGCGGCGCCCGGATTCTGGGAATAGATGACGAGGATCTTGAGCAACACGGCGAAGAAGGTCATAACCGCGAAGTTGGCCATGGGTCCGGCCAGGGACACGTACAGGATGCCGCGCCGGTAATCCTTGTAATAGGCCGGGTTGATGGGCACGGGCTTGGCCCAGCCGATGAGCTGGGTCAGAAGCAGGACCAGGGTGCCCATGGGGTCGAGGTGCTTCAGCGGGTTGAGAGTCAGCCTTCCGGCCAGCTTGGCCGTGGGGTCGCCCATGAGGTAGGAAACATATCCGTGCGCGACTTCGTGGCAGGTGATGCCAAGAAAAAAGGGCAGGGCGATTATGGAAAAGTGATGAAGTGTCTGGCTGATGTCGAACATGGAGCTTCGGCTATCATCAAGCGCCCCGGCGGGCAACTCTTTTAGCTCCAGCGGGTGTAGAGCTCGTGGGGCATCCCGAGCTGTTCGAGGATGCGGCCCACGAACTGGCTGACCAGTTGCTCGATGGATTCCGGGCGATGATAGAAGCCGGGGCAGGGAGGCATGATTACGGCCCCGGCCCTGTGGGCGCGGAGCATGTTCTTAAGATGGATCTCGCTCAGCGGCGTTTCGCGCGGGACCAGTATAAGGGGGCGGCGCTCCTTGAGGGTCACGTCGGCGGCGCGATGCAGCAGATTGGTGCCGACCCCGCTCGCGATGGCGGCGAGGCTGGCCATGGAGCACGGACAGACGATCATGCCCGTATGCTCCCAGGAACCGCTGGCAGGCGCGGCCGCGATATTGGCGGGATCATGCTGGAAATGAAAGCTGGATTCGAGTTCGAGCGGGTCCGAGCCGAGTTCGTATCGACAAACCTGACGCGCCCCCTCCGAAATGATTCCATGCAGCTCCACCCCCGGAACCTCGCGCAGGGCGCGGGCCAGTATCCGGGCATACTCCATGCCGCTGGCCCCGGAAATGGCCAGAATGATGCGTCGCGTAACTGTCATGAATCACCTCAAAAATTTCAGCTTGGCCCAACCGGCTATCCCAGACAGGAATGCTTGACAAGCGCGGGACGTCTGCATAGGTAAGCATTCCTCGTGCGCAATTAGCTCAGTTGGATAGAGCGTTAGCCTCCGGAGCTAAAGGCCGCAAGTTCGATTCTTGCATTGCGCACCAAGAGAAAATCAAGGGTTTATGAGTGAATCACTCGTAAGCCCTTTTTTCTTTTTCAGGACCATTCCCGGCACGCAAATTCGCGAATCGCGAGACTTACGGGGAAATCGCCTGCGGCCATCATTTTTACGCACACTTTCCCGCACCGCCCTTGACCCTGTAATTTGTTGGTGTACCAACTCCGCTCATTTTGGGGTATGCTGAGGCTCATTGGTTTGATCCTGCTAAGCGACAAGATTATCCCTGCTCTTTTTTTTGGGGAGCAGTCTACTCAAGGTTGCTTCTGTCGCAGTGGTTATTTTGGAACGCATCGGATTGTTCTGGCCCGCGTCAACGCGCAGCAGAATTTTTACAGAAACACCGCCAGCGACGGTGTTTTAATCTACAATGGCGAGATAATCGCCGCCGAGATGGCCCACGATGTCGAGGAGTCTTGGCCATGATTGAACGCGTCGGGGAGCGCTTACGAAGATGTGAAAAAATTGGGGCGAAGACCCTGTTCATTGACACGCACGCAGCTGTGGCTTAAATGAGCTACAAAAGAGAGGTTGTTATGGCTGCAACAGCGTTTGTTCGAGCGAGGGTGGATGAGGCGGTGAAAAACGAGGCCGCCGAGGTTTTGGCGGGTATGGGGCTGACGGTATCCGACGTTGTGCGGATCGCGCTGACGAAGATTGCCAAGGAAAAGGCTCTGCCGTTCGATATGCGCGTGCCCAACGCCCTTACGGCAGAGACGCTGGCCAAGAGTGAACGCGGAGAGGATGTTCATAGCGCCAAGGACGCCGATGACCTGTTTCAACAGCTTGGAATTTGAGCATGCGAGAGGCTGAATATTCCGGCCAGTTCAAGCGCGATGTGAAGCAGGCTCAACGGCGCGGCAAAGACATGGGCAAGCTCAGGACCCTGCTGGGTTTGCTCATCGCAGGGGAGGAGCTGCCCGAAGGCTACGCGGATCATCCCCTAAAGGGTGATTGGCGCGGTTTTCGAGATGCCCATATCGAGCCGGATTGGTTGCTGCTCTACAAAATCAACGGAAACGTGGTCCGGTTTGAAAGGACCGGACGGCATACGGATTTATTCGATAGTTGAGTTGTGTTCGTCTGTTCAGGGCACTTGTCCGCGACGTCGAAGAGCACGACATTTGAATCCTCTCGCGTGTTTGTCACCTTGCTATAGCGAATTTTTTTGCGGTCTTGGCCTTTTCAATACCCCGCACAAGCGCTCTCCTCCGGAGCTAAAGGCCGCAAGTTCGATTCTTGCATTGCGCACCAAGAGAAAATCAAGGGTTTATGAGTCAATCACTCGTAAGCCCTTTTTTCTTTTTCAGGACCATTCCCGGCACGCAAATTCGCGACTCGCGAGACTTTGGGAGAAATCGCCTAGTTGTGAAAAGAGAAATGGACTTGTCCAGCGAAGCGAGAGGTTGGAATAAGTGGGTTTCAGGACCATGGACCTGAGGCAGTCCATGTTTTTGAGGTTTCTGATTGTTCCGAGATCGAAGTCACGATCGGCGCGAGGAATATTTCAAGCGTTCTCGTGACATCCTGAAACGAAACAGGGACATGCTCCTGCTGCATCCTCTTGCGAAAGGCCGCCCACTGGGTCTGTTTAACTTCTGCAAAATCTCGGCTGAACGCTTCAATATCTCCAGGCAAAACAGTGCCCCGTTGTTTGAATGTCAATCTGGTGGCCTCGGCCAGGTTTTTCTCGGTAAAATCGAATTGTTTCGACAGCAGCCATATGTCGTAGAAGTCCTTCATGCGGCTGTTCAGGGAGCCCAGGGACACCATGGCTTCAAATTTTTCGGCAATTGCGCTTTCACTGCTGTAGCAGAGCAGTCGCGGGGCCGGGAAATCGAGCATTGTGGGCATTTCCTCCATCTCGGGGCCGGGATGGACGATATCGCCGAAACCGATGTCAATTTGCATGTTGATGCGAGCCGTGCCCAGGCTTCCGAGAAATCGCACTCTGATTCCCTCATATTCGGCGTCCTCGGTGATGCGCTCAGTCCAGAGTGAATCAGGGTCGAACAAAAGTCCGTCCACACCCACATCCACCTTCATAATCTCCTGGATTTGACGAAGAATCAGCGCTTCCTCGCGGCTTGTCTTGCCAAGCATGTCGATATCCATGGTTGGCCTGAATTGGGGGGACCGCCAGATCCTGAGCATCAGTGCCCCTTTGAGGATGAAACGTTCCGCATGGGCAGAGCGTGAGAGTCGATACAGAAAGCGCTCCATGGCATAGTATTGCAGAAGCTCATTAAAAGGCCTGTCGTCGCGGTGGGCACGGTTCAAGAGGCGTTGTCTTACGGATGCCGAGATGTTCTTGCCGGATGTCACAGGGTTGCCTCCAGGTACGGCCTCATCACGTTCTGGACCCGGCAGATTTTCGCATAGTCGAGCAGGGCTGCGAGCTTGAAGGGTTTGCGGATTTTGTAGAGTTTCAGTGCTTCCAGCACCACGTCCATGCCGATCTTGTTCCTGAATTTGAAGCAGTCGGCGATGGTTTTTTCAGGGGAGTAGATCTTGACCGGCACCCCGTCGATCAGGTGCTCTTCGGCGCCCGCCCGGTAGGACTGGACGGAAAAACGGTGCACAAACAGCGGAGGATGATCCAGCGCCGGTCGCCGCGCCTGCGGTGGAATGGCCACGGAGACTCCGTGTGGGATCTGGGTGGTGATCTCGTGGAAGGCGAGGGCTGAAATCAGACAGACGACAGCGTTCGGGACGCGCAGTGCGACAGTCACCAGATCTGGGTTGCCGATGGGGGGCAGTTCTACGAGGCGGTACACCCCGCGGCTGAGCTGTTCGAGCACGCCCCTGTCCCTGAGGGCGTAGAGCATGTAGCGGGAGATGCCGTGTGCGATGGCCTCGCTCATACGCAGCTGGCCGCCGTTTGCGCGGAAAATGTCTTCAGGGGATTGCTTCATGGTTGTTTCCAGACAAGTTGCAACTATTTATAAATAAGTATGGACAATATGTCTTGCTGCACTAGGAAAATCAAGACCTTTCTGCGCATGAGCGAAGCTACGCGTTTACTCCGGCAGGGCCAGGATTCAGACCCAACCGCCGAAGGGAGTAACGCCTTCATTAAGTGTGTGCCAGTTACGCATAGCTCCCCAAATTTGTACGATTTGAATACGTATTGGTTTGTTTTCGACTTTTGTGGTTATATATCAGCATGTTGAAGGGAAAAAGTGGGATTTTGAAAGAAAAAAGCTATTCTAAGGCCGCAAAAAGGCCTTTTTTGAAATAAAAGATCAATTATTTCGATATACTATTGGTCTCAAAGACCCAGGCGCCCTCCCAATATTTCATGCCAGTCGCGCTAAAAATTCTGTTGGCTCAATTATACATCGATCTTCTAAAAGACCATGCAAGGTGAATATGCGCGGATTTTTTCGAAATTTGAAAATGCGGTATAAAAAATAGTGTGAAGAATGCGTTCTGGAAAATTTTAGTTCATTTGGTGTGACGAAGAACGGTGTATTCTTTCCATATTTTGTTGTTTTGGCTTCGATGTAACGATCAGAACCGTTACTCTCAAAAGAGTGTATATCAAATCCAGCGGATGGGCCGATAGTTACAGAGACTTGCTCTATGCGGTTTGCTAGTTTTTCCTTGCCCATGTGTATGAGGCGGGTTCTTTCAAAATTGATTACAAACTGCTCACCAGCCTCACCAAGAGATCGATTCCTGGCTTCCCGTTCTAAATAGTTGACTCCGGCAGGGTTGTAGATGGCTCGTGGTTCTGCAACAGCGGACGCAATTTTTTTCTCTAGCTCTGGTGGATCTTCCATTGTTGCGAGAAAATCTTCAACACCAGGAACGGAAGGCGTTGACAGCGAATCTGTTTCGAACAATTCTTGAATTTTAGGATTTGTTCTGAGATAGTCTGATACAACATCTGGGAGTAGTGATCGCTGATAGTTAAAACGAGGTTTATAGCCTTCGACGTATGGGATACCCATTTCTATCAGAACTGCGCTTATGTTCTGATTTTTGAGTTCTATCGATCCATCAGATCGATTATTTAGCTGTTTCTGAAGTTTTTTTCGATGATCCGTTTTGTTGTATTTTTGACAAGAAAGCTCTAATTGAAGCATTTTGAAGTAGGTATCAACTGCTGCAGTGACTTCTGATTTAGACCAATGATTATGCATAGCTTAAATTTTTAAATATATTAATATAATTATGTGTTAATTATCAGTAAAAATAAATTTTTAATATTATTAATTGCAAAATCCAATTAGTTTTGTGCATTTTGCATATTTTTGAACAGCCAGATCGCATTTCCAATGGCCCCACACAGGTGGAACGAACTCGCCATGCTTTTCAGCTGAGCTTGAATCGTTGCCGGTGCCAAGCCAGATTCTCCGTTGCAGGGTAGTAGCACTCCCTCTCCGGCAGAATCATGGGCCTGTGCGCAAACTGCTGGATATGTCCGGGAAGGTTGCCGTCGCGGGTTATCGAGCGGGCGACGATGACGCGATAGTCGTCGTCGAAACCCACCAGACCGCTGTCGAAGGTCCAGTGGCAGAGTTTGCACAGGGCCAGGCCGTTGGTGGGGCTATCGTCATGGGACACGGCCCAGTCCTTGATGTGGGCCGCGTCCACCACGGTGTGGCTGTCCGGGGAGATGATGCGGATGCCGCACAGGGCGCAGCGGTGATCGTAGACTTTGACGATGACCCTTCGGAACGCTTGGTCGCGGACGGGTTTTTCCACGGGTTTTTCGTAGACCGCCGGAGTTTCCCGAAGAAGTTTGGCGGCATAGTCGAAGGCAGAGACTTGTGTATTTGCCAGATCGAGCAGGGGCTTTTCCAAGGATGGCACGAAGCATCGGCGGATCAGTTCCAGCCTGGTCGTTGCGCGGGTCAGCGGGTTCTGAAGTTGTTCGAAGGCTGCCTCGTCCAGGGACGCGAAGGCATATCGCTCCCGCACGTTTTTCCAGGAGGACGGTTCGGTTACGGGCAGCGCCTTGCCGGGGACCGGGTGCAGTACCCAGAAACCGTCGGTCTGCAGATAGAAGAAGGGCAGATGGATGCTCGGGCGCAGGCGGTCGGGCAGGATGGCGTTCCAGTAGAGCATGAACGCGTCGGTCAGGTCTTCGTCAGGCACGATCCGATTTTCCGTGATCCTGCCAGCATCCATGAGGTCGAGCACGGCCAGGAGCAGGAAAGGCTTGTACGGGGCCCGGCCAAGGGTTTCCGCCGTCCAGGTGCTTCTGTTGGTATCCTGCCTGATGGATGGGAACTTGAAAGGCGGGTTAAGCATGGGGCCTTTTAGCGCCCATGGTAGGAAATGTCAGTAGGTGAGATTAAAGATTCTCAGCTTTTACACCCTAAATGAAATAGATCCCTTTATTAACCGCGAAAATCGCGAAAGTTGGTGTTGGCGATGCGGACGATTTCGGCCTTTGGATGGCTACCGAAGTTGACGAGCAGCCCGAGTTCTAGGCTGGATGCCTTGAGGTAATTCAGGAGTTGGGCTTTATGCTCCGGGGCGATTTCCTTGACCGCTTTCAACTCGACAATGATTTTGCTGTAACAGATAAAGTCTGGCTTATAGGTTTGAGCAAGTTGTTCGCCCTTGTATGAAAGAACAAGCTCTTTCTGGGCCTCGAATGATAGTTGCCGCAGTCGAAATTCTCTTTCGAGACACTCTTGATAAACTGCTTCCAGAAATCCACAGCCCATTTCCCGGTACACATCAAACATCGCCCCTTGAATGGCGTAGCACTCATCCGGGAAAAGAATCTTTTCGTGGTTCATTTCTGAGAGTTTTAACCGCGAAAGGCGCGAAAATCGCGAAAGTTTGTATTGGCTATCCTGACGATCTCAGCTTTGGGATAGTCGCCTAAATTGAAGAGCAGGTCGACCCGGTACGCACCAAAAACCACCCCTTGAACGGCGTAGCACTCATCCGGGAAGAGAACCTTTTCGCGCTTTTCGCGTGTTTCGCGGTTCATTCTTGTCTCTTCGATTCGGGCAGTTTTCCTGACTGTTTGACGAGTTTCTTTTCTTCAGCCCGAACCCGACGTTCCAACTTTTTGATGTCTTCTTCCGGCGGAAGCTGCTCGGGTTTGATGCCGCGTTGTCCGAGCATATCGCGCACGCTCACATTGTTCTGCACGTGCTCGCTGGTAATGTCATGCTCGCCTCGCAAATCATCTTGCCGGACATTGTGGTTGGTCATTTCGGTGGCTAGGTTTTTCGCGGCAATGGTCAGGGTCGGCAAAAAATCAGCCAATGGGCGAGTTTTGGTGATGCCGTAGCGGTCTTTCATTACCTGCGTGGTGTGTCCACCAAAAAGCGCTGCATCACCCTTGGAACGGATACGGCCGAATCCGGCATCATCGACGCCCCGTTCATAGATGTTCTGAGAAAGGGTCTTTTCCGATTCCCGAAGCCGTTCACGAGCGTCCATTCTGGCCAAAAGACGCATGCGGTCTTCGATGAGCTCCTGCTTGCGGGTCTGGATGGCGAAGTAGCTTTGGGCGAAGGCGATCGGTTCCTTTCGCGGGTCGCCGTTCTGGGCAATGAGATAGCAGGCGTAGCGGGTGAGCATGAAGTCATCGACAGCCCTTTCGGCTCCACTGCCCAGCTTGACCATTTTCGTGACGCCACGAAAATGGTCGTTTGGCTCATAACCTGTTGTTTCACAGGATGTAATGGCCCGCTGGATGGCCGTCTGGAAATTTTCCCATCGGACATAGCCCAACGGCTCCATCAGATCGCGAGCGAACCAGAATTCAATGCCTTCGTCCGGCACAGTTTGGCTCAAGCCATCAAATCGGTTTTGCAATGTAATCAGGGTTGATTTGTCCATGAGAGCATACCTTCTTCATTTCGTGTCATTATTTAGGAATAAAATTGTCAGGTAATTTTATATTGAATCATTTATCCTGACCATGGTCCTTTTTTATATTCATCCAAAGATGAAATGTTCTTTTCTCCAAAGAACACATGTCACTTTTTTGATTTACTGGATACAGAATTTTTTCCATATATTTTTTTTTCAATACACTCGATAACAAAAGAATTAATGCTCTGTCCGCGCATTGTCGCTGCATTTGAGGCGTTTCTATGCAATTCTGAAGTCATTCGAAGTGAAATTTTTCCAGAGTATGGTTTTTCTGGTTTTTTTCCAATTTCTGCACAATGCTCAAGATAGTCATCGATTGCATCTTTCATTGCTTCTTTTAGTTTGTCGACAGAATTTGCATAAAAGGTGATCGTGTCGTTAATATCCAGTATCTCTCCTCGTAATAATTCGCATTCATTATCAAATTCAATAAGAGCAGAATATCCGTTATATGCCATTGGAGTGTTCATGGTGTTACTCCCATTTTTTCAAAAAATTTACGCAGATCTTTTACTGCTGCCTTGCAAAACACAGGACCTGGGTGCGGGTCATGCAAGTTTGCATAATGTTCACCTACGACAATTCGAATCCGAGACCCACTGGTCCTCCCTTTTGTGGAGATGGACCCACCGATGCTTTCGATCAAACTCTTCACGTCATCACTTCTGATATTGCCTGATATCGGATTTTTAAAAATTTCCTCAAGCGTTCGTCGCTGTTTCGAGTTTAATCGTGGTATCATTTTTTGCTACCAGTGTTCTTGATTTGACAGTTAGTCAATGGGGATTTCTCCACGTTAGTTCAGAATTCTTTCAAAAAATCACGCCAGCCAACATGAGACCATGAAAATGTCCGCAGTATTCCTGATCGTTTATCTGTTAGGGTCGAGCTCGGTTTCAATCTGGTCCAATTGATGCGTCCATTAAAGTGAAGATAGCTCATTGCTCCCAATTCCGAACCAAGCCTAAATGAGTAAATCCCTTCCCGCCAATCTACGCACACTCCCCAATGCCATGCCTGCACTTTCGAGTTAATCCGGCTCCTTGGATCCAATTTCCCGGGGCACGGACGGATGACGATCAACACAGGAGGCGGCTTTGAAGTACATAATCAATAAGTGCGGCACATGCCTGCGTGCCGAACACGTAAAACACGCTTCCATTACAGTCCGAAGATCTTCACGACAACATTCCCGCCCAGATCCGGCCAAAGGCCGGGCGGCCATGAACGGGCAGGTCCGGCACGGTGCTTTTGCCAGTGAAGGGACGCCAGCCCCTCGTTCGTACCACCACGCCCTGTTCTTCCTTCTCATCCTGACAATTCTATTCTCCGGAGGTTGCCAAGCCATGCATCAGACCACAACGGATCAGCCATCCTAGCCCGTGACTCTGTATCCCGTCGGGCGTTTTCTCTTCCCCGTGCCCAAGGGGCTGGATTTCTTGGGCAGGAGCATCAAAATCAACGACATGTTCATCGAGGAAATCGATTGGGGCGAGGGGGACCGCGCGCAGCAGTTCCGGGATTTGTGGATGCCGGTTCGTAACGGGGCCAAGGATTATTACGATCGCAACGAGGAATGGCCGGCCTCGCGCGGCGGTTTCGCGCACGAGGACATCAGCGACCTCCTTGGCCACCCGGCGGTCCTGCTCTGCTACGAGGGCCGCGAAGGAGGACACTGGGTCGACACATTCGTCGCCCTGCCGGATTTCATACTGCGCGTGAAGGAGGATCGGTTCTACGAGATCGGACAGGAATGCGTGGATATGGAAAGGACGGTCCTGAACTTTTTCAAGCACTACCACACGGACAAACACAACCTGCCGCACGACATCTTCTGGACCAACAGGGGTTGGGTGCAGGGTTTGGACACTTGGTATGAAAGCGTCAGAGGCTCTGCACGCCGTTCAAAAACCGAGACTGCACCGGAAATATCGTTGAGACTCAATGCGTCCATGCTGTTTCAACCGGATGTCCCGCCGCCAACGATCTCCTCGATACGCAAGGTCTTTGAAGGCAATGGTATCGATGTCAAAATCCTGCGGTCACGCCAAAGGTCCTTCGAAGGCATGTCCGGCCTTGAAGAGGTCTTTATAGGGACCATGAACGAAGACGGGAAGACCAAATCGGAACTCGCAGCCAAATGGACCATCCAAGGTGAACCCAAAAAACACGATAAACAGTCGATCACCCTGAGGATGGACTGCAGCGCCAGTGTTCAGGACGAAGCCTTGCGCATGTGGGATGCCGTGCTGAACAATTTCACATCCATTCAAGGATGGCATGCAAAAAAGGCAGGAGGAAGATAAATGCGAAATCCAAAACCGAAAATACCCTACGATGATCCGCTCCGGCAGGTCAAAACTCCGCGCGAAATGCTCAAGGACCCCCTGTCCACGATATGCGACGCCTGCAGGGACAACATCATCCAGGTCCGGCGCGAAACAATCGCCATCATCTTCGTACCGGGCATCATGGGATCAAAATTGAAGAATGATGATAACGATCCCGTCTGGAACCCGGACAAGCTCTCTTTCATGGCAAGCCAGTATATGTGGACCAAGCCGAAAGATCGCTTCGAACTCCTGATCGAGCAACCGTTGCATCTGATGAACGAAATCACCGGCAAACACGACAAGTACCCAAAAGCCAAAGAACGCGGCTGGGGCAGTGTGGCCTGGAGCTTTTACGGCGATCTGCTCACCTCGATCCAGAACTGGGGGACTCCCATCAAGGTGTTGCTGGATCTGCCCGTATACGCCTTCGGGTATAACTGGCTGGATTCGAACCGCGTCTCAGGGGAAAAACTGCGCGCCTTCATCCAGAGCATCAAGGCCAAAAAAGTCATCCTCGTCACCCACTCCATGGGCGGGCTGGTGGCCCGCTACGCCCTTGGCGGCAAAGGCGGAAAAAAAGCCGCAGCCAAGGTGCTCGGGGTCATTCATGGCGCGCAGCCCGCCCACGGCGCGCCTGTGGCCTATCGGCGCATGATCGCCGGGCAGGAGGTGGACGGCTTCTTCAACATCTTCGGGATGCTTGGCGCCAAAGTCCTCGGACCGGACGGGCCGTCCATCACCGCCATCTTCCCCCACGCGGAAAGCGCCCTGCAACTCCTGCCCAGCCAGCATTACCGCACCAACGAAGGCAAAAAGCAATGGCTGCACATCCAGAGCTTCGAATCTCCGGATACTCACGAGTCCTACCCCAAGGCCGATCCCTACGAGGAAATCTACGCCAAATGCAGCCACCGGGAGTTCTGGGGCATGATTCATGGTGACTGGTTCCAGCCGCACCCGCTTGGAAAAAGCGCCCTCAACCACGTTTTCTACGCAGAGAACGTGATGCCGGATGAAAACCCCGACGAGAAGACACGAGCCGGAAAGTTTCGAAAGGTACTCTGCAAGACCCGCGATTTCCACGCTGAAATCGGCGAGTACTGCCACCCGCGCACCATGCAGTTCTTCAGCAGCGGCGGAAACGACACCTGCACGGAGATAAGCTGGCAAGCCAGGGAAGTGACTCTGACCGTAAAACGCCGTCCCGACGCCATGCGCGGAGACAGGGACCGCAGTCACGAATATTACGCCCTGAAGCATATAAAGGAGATCCCGAAACGCAGTCAGGGAAACTACACCGAGGTACGCTGGCTCAATCCCG
>Ga0265295_1001808_pt1 | contig 36400 bp, 40 predicted proteins | sample Munlansysbiofilm_FD_192503 | JGI IMG/M metagenome (GOLD analysis project Ga0265295, IMG submission 192503) | Leachate microbial communities from a municipal landfill in Southern Ontario, Canada - Methane capture system biofilm | ecosystem: Engineered > Solid waste > Landfill > Unclassified ... | reverse complement strand
TCGCGGAACTGCCCTTGCCATTCGCTAGTAGTTAACATTTAATAACGATCATAAATCGCTAAGGATGGTGACCTTCCTACAGAGGACTTTCACCTCATTAGTTCATGCCCATGCTGGGCGTACACAATAAAAAACGGCAGACTGTTCACACAATCGACCGTTTCAGATAACACTCAACTAAAAATCATTAAGCACGCGGCAGAGTCACGCCACGCTGACCTTGGTACTTACCATCACGGTCCCTATAAGAGACTTCACACTCTTCATCCGACTCAAAAAACAACATCTGCGCAACACCCTCGTTGGCATAAATCTTCGCCGGCAAGGTTGTAGTATTTGAGAACTCAAGCGTCACATGACCTTCCCACTCAGGCTCAAGCGGCGTTACGTTGACGATAATTCCGCAGCGCGCATAAGTACTTTTACCTAAACAAATTGTCAATACATTACGTGGAATCCGGAAAAACTCCACGGTACGCGCCAAGGCGAATGAATTAGGCGGAATAATACACACTGGTCCTTTGACATCGACAAAACTCTTCTCATCAAAGTTTTTCGGATCAACCGTTACCGAATGTAAATTGGTAAATACTTTAAACTCATCAGCGCAACGCACATCGTAGCCGTAACTGGAAACACCGTACGAAATCAGACGCTCAGCGCCCTCAGTACGCACTTGACGCTCTACAAAAGGCTCAATCATGCCGTGCTCTTGCGCCATACGACGAATCCACTTATCGGACTTTATGCTCATGCGGACATTCCTTAATTTCTGCTAACTAAATTCAGTATAAATAGTGCACACAGTTTACCTGCAACCGCTGCGACTTAACACAATAAAGGATGAGTACAGTGACCCAATTAGAGAGGCATTCTTCTAGCCTTTTGGATAAATACTAAAATAATGCTGGCACTTCAGCGAAAAACGGGTAAAGTACATCTCACTGCTGCTGCATGTGTAACCGTGAATCAATATATGTTTAGATCTCGATCCAATCATTGCTACGACTCCTGTAACTCCTTGCGCTCAGTATCATCTTGGGCTCAGCCTAAGTATAAATTTACTTCGTACAAGGAGACATACAATGTCTAATCGCCAAACTGGTGTAGTTAAATGGTTTAATGATGAAAAAGGCTTCGGCTTTATTACTCCACAATCTGGTGACGATCTTTTCGTTCACTTCCGCGCTATCCAAAGCGACGGCTTCAAAAGCCTGAAAGAAGGCCAGTCTGTATCTTTCGTCGCTGCACGCGGCCAGAAAGGTATGCAAGCTGAAGAAGTTCAAGTTATCTAATAACTTGCTCCTCTTAAAAAAACCCGCTTCGGCGGGTTTTTTTATGCCTAAAAATGACCTTCGCCCGCCAACCCCTTCCAATGTAATCCTCATAGCTAAAAAACCAACAACTCTGCAACCCGACATATCACGACAAACGAAGCAGCCCCTGCGACATCCCATCGAGAATGAATTTTCTCCTACAGTCGCTTGCATTAACAACAGCCAGCAACGAAATGATTACAGAGACCTATTTATGCTCGCAAACAGCACAAATGCTCAAGAAGCACCTTACTATTGCTATAACCAGCGTAGCCATGGATGGCCTAGCGCCCTAATCGAAGTCAGGACAGGTTTGATTAGGGCATAAACGGCAGTATGCGAGGTGCTATAACTGACAGCTAACAGTTATAATTCGATGATAAATTAAGTCACATCGGATCATTGCGGCGCAATAATTCCTCCGGCCAATGTTCAATATACTCATCCTCAGGCGGTGGCAGTTGCAAGTGATAACCCTGCTCATCCAAATTACGCAAGACTTGGGTAATATCCTCACGCACCAAGGTACGCTCAGGCGTTAAGACCAAATCAAACGCATGCTTAGGCCTACCAAACAGTTCCAGTAGCGGCTCAGGCACACGTCGCAATACATCCGCACGCAACACGTACAGATACATCCCCATTTTTTTAGAACTCTGATAAACCGAACAAATTCGCTTCACATTCAACCCTCAGCCAAACACGTTAACAAAGCATCACCCATCAACTCGCGACGCCAGCCTTGTAAACTATCCGGCAAAGAGTAAGGCCCGTGTGGATAACCACTGCGCAATAACGCTTCAAGCGTTTTCTTACGCAGCATCAACTCTGGCGCGATATCCAACTCTTCAGCATATGCTAAACCCACCTTACGCAACGTCTTCAACACCTTCGATGCTTCAATCGGCAAAGGCTCTGGCAAAACATCTGGCCATTGTTCTTCTGTAAGATTCCGCGCCTGCGCAATCAGATTCAATAAGGTTGCGCCTTCATTGCGCACAATACGTGGATGCATATCCTCCAATCGCGCCAAATGCACTGTATCTTTCGGCTGCTCGTGCGCCAAAGCCCAGAGCGTCGACTCACGCACAATCCGATTACGCGGCACATCACGCAACTTCGCCTGCTGCTCACGCCACGCAGACAACTCTCGCAACACCGCCAACTGCTGAGGTGCCAGCTTCCAAGCCAACTTTACGCCACGCCATAAATCATAAGGATCTGTTGCTTGCGCATACGCGGCGACCAAAAGCGCACCATCCTCCAACACCCAAGCATACTTTTGCTCAGACAACTGCGCCAGCAACGCTTGATAGACATCAACTAAATAAGCCGTATCTTGCGCAGCGTACAGCACCTGTAAATCACTTAAAGGACGCTGTAACCAGTCTGAGCGCGTTTCACCTTTGGGCAACTCAATATCTAATAAATGTTGAACTAAACGCGAGTAACCCATCGAAAAGCCGATATTTAAATAACCCGCAGCAACCTGCGTATCAAATAACGGCACCGGCAAAGCCTTAGTGAGTAACGAAAGCACTTCAAGGTCCTCACCACAGGCATGAAATACTTTCACCACTTGCTGATTACTAAAAACCTGCGCCAGCGGCTGCCACGCATCAATCAATAAAGGATCAATTAAAAATGTAGCAACACCATCACTGACCTGAAGTAAGCCAGCAATCGGATAAAACGTATCAACCCGAATGAACTCAGTATCCAGCGCAATAAATGGTAATGTATCCCAGATTGCGCAATGCTCAGCCAGCTGTGCATTACTGGTAATCCAATTAATTTGTATCGTCACAATGGTGACTCCTTAAAATTCAGGCGCAGTATACAATTGTCGACACAGCTTAAACACAATACTCGAGCGACGGCAGTTTTTTACCTAACAAATACTCAGCGACACAGTTGGTGACAGACAAGGCGCGCGCTACAATCAATCATTCTTTCGATGCTGAGGTGGCGCTTGATCAAACTTTTATTAGTTGACGACCATGATTTAGTACGAACGGCCATTGCTCGGATGCTCAGCGACACCAGCGACCTCGACGTTATCGGCGAGGCGAACAGTGGCGAACAAGCCTATAACATGGTGAGAGAGCTCAGCCCTCATGTCGTCCTGATGGACATTCGCATGCCCGGTATCGGCGGCTTAGAAGCCACCCGAAAAATTAAACAGCGCTTTCCAGAAGTGAAAGTACTCGCCTTGTCGGCCTGCGCAGAAGAGCCCTTCCCTACCCGCTTATTACAAGCCGGCGCGAGCGGCTATCTAACCAAAGGGGCCTGCATCGATGAAACAATTCGTGCCGTTCGTCAAGTAGCGGCAGGCAACCACTATTTAAGCCCAGCCATCGCCCAGCAAATGGCTCTAAAAGCTTATGATAACAAGCAGTACAGCTGCCCTTTTGAGCAACTGTCTGAGCGCGAAATGCAAATTTCTCTAATGATCGCCAGCGGTCAAAAGATCCAGGTCATTTCCGATCTACTGTGCATCTCACCGAAAACTGTCAATACGCATCGTTACCGTATCTTTAGCAAGCTCGGGATCGAAAACGACGTAGAACTCGCTTTATTAGCCGTACGTCACAACCTTATTGAAAACTCAAACACCTAAGTTTAGCCAATGACCCTAGCCCGTTTTGATGCATCAGCCTTTTTACGTACCTGCACCCAGCACCCTGGGGTGTACCGGATGTTTTCTGTTGACCAGCAGCTGCTCTACATCGGCAAAGCGAAGAACCTTAAAAACCGTCTCAGCAGCTACTTTAAAAGCACCGTTAGCGCACCGAAGACTGCTGCTCTGGTCGCAAAAATCGCCAGCATTGAGTTGACCGTTACCGCCAATGAAACAGAAGCGTTATTGCTTGAGCAAACACTGATTAAGCAATGGCGACCCCCCTATAATATTTTGCTGCGTGATGATAAAAGCTATCCCTATGTGATTTTATCCAGCGATACGTTTCCAAGACTTGGTATCCATCGCGGCAGTAAAAAAGCACCTGGCAAATACTTTGGCCCTTATCCGAGTTCTGGCGCCATCCGTGAAAGCCTCAGCGTACTGCAAAAAGTTTTTAAAGTCCGTCAATGCGAAGACAGTTTTTACAACAACCGCAGCCGCCCTTGCCTGCAGTACCAAATCAAACGCTGCAAAGCCCCTTGCGTCGGCTTAGTTGATGCCGACGAGTACGCCGAAGACGTACGTCTTTCAGTCATGTTTCTCGAAGGCCGCAGCAATGCTCTCACTGACGAGCTGACACGCAACATGGAGCATGCCGCTGAACAATTAGCGTTTGAAAAAGCCGCAGCAGCCCGCGATCAAGTTGCCTTACTACGCCGCGTACAAGACCAGCAAAGCATGGAAGGTGGTCACGGCAATGTCGATATTATTGCTGCAACGGTAAACCCTGGCGGTGCCAGCGTACATGTGATTAGCGTGCGTGATGGCCGCGTATTAGGCAGCAATAATTTCTTTCCACAAGTTGCCATTGAAGAAGACAGTGCAGATGTTTTAGCGGCCTTTGCCGCACAATATTATCTGGGACAAAAAGATCGCGACTTTCCTAGCGAACTCATCGTCAGCAGTGAACATAACGACTGGCAGGCAATTGCTGAAGCGATTGCTCTGCAATGCGGGCATATTATTGGAATTCGTCATCGCGTGCGCAGTACTCGTGCACGCTGGCAACAGCTCGCCATGACCAACGCGGAGCAAGCCTTGCAGGCCCGCTTGGCCAATCGCATGCAAATGAGCGCCCGTTTTAGTGCTCTAGCCAAAGCGCTGGATCTATCCGAACCACCCGCCCATTTAGAATGCTTTGATATCAGCCATTCAAGCGGTGAAGCGACCGTTGCCTCATGCGTAGTATTTGGACCTGAAGGGCCACGTAAATCAGACTACCGCTTATATAATATTGAAGGCGTGAACGCAGGCGACGACTACGCCGCCATGCGCCAAGTCCTGTATCGCCGCTTGAGCAGCGCCTTAGAGAATAAAGGTAAACTGCCCGATGTCTTATTAGTCGATGGCGGTAAAGGCCAGCTCAATATGGCACGCGAAGTATTCGCCGAGCTCAAGATTGAGCAAATCCTACTGCTCGGCGTAGCAAAAGGCGTTACCCGTAAAGCCGGTTTTGAAACGCTATATATCAATGACAGCGCCACTGAGCTGAATTTACCGGACCACTCACCGGCTCTGCACCTCATTCAGCAGATCCGCGATGAAGCACACCGCTTTGCCATTACTGGGCATCGCGCCCGTCGCGGCAAAACTCGGCGTACCTCTGCGCTCGAAGGCATAGTAGGCGTTGGCCCTAAACGTCGGCGTGAACTGCTAAAATACTTCGGCGGTTTGCAAGAACTGTCCCGCGCCAGCATAGAAGAAATAGCAAAAACACCCGGAATCAGTAAAACTCTGGCTGAGTCCATATATAGTGCTCTACACAAAGGGTAAACTACCCCTTTCATTCTTTGCCAAGAAAAGAATTACTCAATGAATATTCCAAACATTTTAACCGTGATGCGCGTCGCTCTGATTCCCGTATTCATTTTATTATTTTTTATGCCATTTTCTTGGAGCTACTGGGCCGCCAGCGCAATCTTCGCATTTGCTAGCTTTACCGACTGGCTTGACGGTTATTTAGCGCGACGTTTAAATCAAAGCACACCCTTTGGTGCTTTTCTTGATCCGGTCGCGGATAAACTTTTGGTGGCTGTTGCCTTAGTGCTATTAGTTGCGGAACACGCCAACTTATGGCTGACCTTGCCAGCAATTATTATTATTTGCCGTGAAATCATGGTCTCCGCACTGCGTGAATGGATGGCTGAGATCGGCGAACGTGCACAAGTAGCTGTATCCAACATCGGTAAGTGGAAAACAGCGGCACAGATGGTTGCGTTAATTATCTTATTGGCCAACCCTCCTGCATTTAATGCTTGGGTGATCAGTGGTTATGCACTGCTGATTTTATCTGCGGTGCTGACGCTGTGGTCAATGATCCAGTATTTACGCGCGGCTAAACCACACTTACACACCAACCAACAACAAGATTAACTTTTTTTTAATCAAGGACTTGACTAAATATTTTGAGGGGCTAGAATAGCGCCCGTCACCAAGACATTGCGGGAATAGCTCAGTTGGTAGAGCACGACCTTGCCAAGGTCGGGGTCGCGAGTTCGAGTCTCGTTTCCCGCTCCAAATTGTCATCGAAAATGCCGCTCAAAGCGGTTTTTTCGTTTAGGCCGGGTGGCAGAGTGGTCATGCAGCGGATTGCAAATCCGTGAACGCCGGTTCGATTCCGACCTCGGCCTCCAATTTAAAAACCCTTAAGTAGCAATACTTGAGGGTTTTTTTATGCCCGTTTAAACACCCATCATGAGCCATCTCTCGCCACAGCACTGATACTTAGACAGCGCGCCACCCAAAGAACAGCTCACTACGCTTAAGTCACAGTTGCCTAGCTTGCTGCACTCAGTTAGGTTCAACATACAGAAATGAACCGTTAAGCAAAAAAACACTCAAATATTTATTCATAACCATCATATAAACAGCGACTCACTTTAGGCATATGCCAAAGCGCTCATTGACTGACTAGGAGATTTTAGGTGCTGCTCTTTTTACGGATTTTTAGCTTAACCCTACTGACTCTCATGCTCAGCGCCTGCCAGTTTTTCTCAACAAGCAACAATTCCGGGCAGCACTCTTCACGCGTACAAGGCACGCTAACCCAGATAGACGGGCAATGGTTATTACAACCATGCGCAACACAAGACCATTACACAGTACTGCCATCCGCTGCACTCAGCGAAGAACTCAACACATTGACAGCTGACGCACCTAATGAGCTATTTGTCGACCTGCGCGGCCATCTTGACACAACCCAACTGCATTTCACGCCCACTCAACGCTATCGCTTACAAAGCGAAGGGCATGATTGCAATGATCCAGATTTTGCACGCTTACTGATTAGAGCCAATGGTAACGAGCCTTATTGGTCAATCTTACAAACACCGAAAGGATTAATCTTCAATCAAATCGGCAAACCTGCGTTAGTACTACCTTACATTGAGGAACAACTCCCTGAAGGGCGTTTTCACATCAGCAGCCAAGCCAATAATCAAAACCTACAACTATGGATCACTCCACAGCGGTGCACAGACAGCATAAGCGGCACGGTGTACCATCTAAGAGCCCAGCTACAATGGAATCAGCAAACCTTGCACGGTTGCGCTGCTTACGGTGCCCTGCGTGAATAAAACCATGCCCTGCATCAAATAAACCCAAGGAGAGTCACAATGCTGCGAATTGCAATTAATGGTTACGGACGCATCGGTCGCGATATATTGCGCACTTTATTTGAGCGCGGACTGCACACTAAATTACAGATCGTGGCGATCAATGATTTGGGCGACCCTAAAATTCTCGCGCACCTCACACGCTTTGATTCAACATTTGGCCGTTTTTCTCATACCGTGCAACTTAGCGGCGAGACTTTACATATAGGTAACCAGTCAATTCGTTTGCTAAACCAAACCGATCCTGTGCTACTGCCATGGCAACAATTGGGCATTGATGTGGTGCTTGAATGCACCGGCAAAATGAAAACGCGCAACCAAGCCGAACAGCACCTCACCGCTGGCGCGCGCCGCGTACTCTTAGCCCATCCACTAGACAGCGCCGACTTAACTGTAGTGTATGGTGTCAATCACCATCTACTGGGCAATCAACAAATTATTTCAAATGCCTCCTGCACCACCAACTGCCTAGCGCCACTGGCTAAAGTGCTGCACGAGGCCGTGGGCATCCAGCAAGGGATGATGACGACGATACACGCCTATACCAACGATCAAAGCTTGCTGGACAAAAACCACGCAGACCCCTATCGAGCACGTGCAGCAGCCCACTCAATTATTCCGACCAGCACCGGCGCAGCAAAAGCGATCGGCTTAGTCATTCCTGAATTAGTCAATCGCTTAGACGGCATCGCTGTGCGCGTACCGACCCAGAATGTGTCATTAGTTGACTTAAGCTTTATTGCGGAACGCGACACCAGTCGCGAAGAGATCAATAGCATCCTCAGCGCAGGCGCTGCACAATTTCCACAAGGGGTTATGGAGTGCAACGAGCAGCCGTTAGTGTCTTGCGATTTTAATGGTCACCCTGTTTCCTGTGTAGCAGATCTGACGCAAACTCGTGCACAAGGTTCGCTGGTCAAGGTTCTCGCGTGGTATGACAACGAATGGGCTTTTGCCAATCGCATGCTTGATGTGTTGACCACTTGGCGCGGCGTTTAACCGCAAGCTGTACTGCGCAAACCCCTGACAAAGGCATATTACCCTACATCACTTCACCGCAAGTTGACTGATTAAACTTGAGGTGAAGCATACAACAAGCAACAGAACCTATTAATAATGCGGTGGCGGATCGTTTGGCGTTTCATCAAACTGTCCATGCAAATCGTTTTGACGCTGCGCCAGAGCCTCAAGTTGCGCCTCAAGCCGTGTCAAAACGCGCTGCTGTTCAACAATCACGTCATTAAGCGACTGAATTGTGTCATCTTGGAATGCTTGACGCATCTCCAGCTCTGCAATACGCGCATCAACACTCATATACTCTCCCCTGTTTTTACGAGCCAATATTCGCGCAACGCGACCTGCAAACGCATACGAACCTGCGCAATAACAGCCTCAGCATACGGTCGTGCTTCACCGTTCCCCCATACAGGCGCCGGCCATGCAGCATCCTCTTGCATGCGCACAACGACATGCATGTGCAGCTGTTTTACAACATTGCCTAACGTAGCAATATTGATTTTATCTGCTTGAAAGACATCTTTTAGGACCTGTCCAACAGAGCTGGTTTCCTGCCAAAGCTGCTGCTGCTGCGCCGCTGTCAACTCAAACACCTCACTCACAGCCGAGCAACGCGGCACCAAAATAAGCCATGGATAACGGCTGTCATTCATCAGCAATACACGACACAAGGTAAAATCACCCAGTACAACAGTATCTTTCAGCAACCGCTCATCCATCTCAAACATATACACGCCTCAAACCTTGTACGTTAAGTCAATTTATGCAATCAATTACCTGTAACAATATAGATATTCTACTAAATAAGCGTCTGATAAATACTTACAAAGACTGAATGCTTGCTGAATGGATCACATCTGAAGCTCGCAACATAATAGAAATACATTTATGATACCTCACGATAAATAAAGAATGGCATGCCGGTAAATATTTTGCAGGCAAAGCGATCTTCGAAACCAATCTAGGAGCATTACTATGCAAATGATTAAGTTGAGTGTTATTGCACTTGCAGTAGCCGCAGCAAGCACACAAATGGCAGTTGCCAGTCAGCAATCAGAGTCTAACGGCTTTATTGAAGACAGCAGCCTGAATGCGCATGCGCGTACTCTTTATTTCAACCGTGACTTCCGTGACTCTCGCCGTACATCAGCAGCACAAAGCTACCGTGAAGAAGCAGGTCTAGGCTTAAAAGCCATTTACGAGTCAGGCTTTACTCAAGGCACCGTTGGTTTTGGTGTTGATGCGTTTGGCTTACAAGGCATCAAACTGGAATCAGGCGGCGGCACTAATGGTACCGGCTTGTTCCCAACTGACGGCCGTTCAGGCAAGTCACAAGACAATTACAGCCAAGCGGGCGGTGCAGTTAAAGCACGCATTTCAAGCACTACTTTGAAATACGGTGATCAGTTTATTGATCTACCTGTTCTGTCAACTGATGACTCACGCTTGCTGCCAGAAACCACAACTGGTTTCTTAGTCACCAGCAACGAAATTGAAAACCTTGAAGTACATGCCGGTCACTTCACTGCTTTAACAGCAATGGATCAGACTTATCATGACAGCTCCAATGGTGGCGATTTAAAATCATTAGATCTAGTTGGTGCACGTTACAACTTCACTGAAAATTTAAGCGCTGCATACTACTATTCAGATGCAGACCTGAAAGACAACAAAGCATCTAAAAAACACTACATTAACGGTAACTACACCTTACCGTTAGCGGATACTCAAAGTTTAAACTTTGACTTCAACATGTATCAGACTAAATCTGATGAAAGATCTAAAAGCGCTGACCGCAACAATGCATTCAGTCTTGCGGCTGCTTACACATTCGATGCTCACACTTTCACTGCTGCCTATCAGAATATGAGCGGCGATACTGGCTACAACTATGGCTATGACGGTGGTGGCGCTATCTACCTAGCGAACAGTGTCCAACTGATAGACTTCAACCAAAAAGACGAAAAATCTTATCAAGTACGTTATGACTTGAACATGGACACCTTAGGTGTTCCAGGCTTAAGCTTTATGACTCGTTATGTACGTGGTTCTGATATTGATGTAGTCAATTCAACTACAGGCAATTACGACACACAAAGCGGCAAACATTGGGAGCGTAACGTAGAAGCTAAATACGTCTTACAAGACGGCGCAGCTAAAGACTTATCCTTCCGTTTGCGTCAAGCCACCTACCGTGCTGAAAGTGCAGTTGGTGATGATATTGATGAAATTCGTCTGATCGTTGAATACCCACTAAGCATTTTATAATGCTTACTAGGTAACTTGTGTCATTCAACAAACCCAGCTTCGGCTGGGTTTGTTGTTTTTAGCGACAGTATAAAGCAGCCACAAACGACTGCTACTTTGCAGGCGCAGCGCCATTTATTCCCTGTACAAATGCGCTACAATAGCGCCCTCTTTCATCTTTCCAATGTAGATATTAACCATGCGTACCAGTCAGTATTTGCTTTCCACGTTAAAAGAAACCCCAGCCGACGCGGTTGTTATCAGCCACCAACTGATGCTACGCGCCGGCATGATTCGTCGCCTTGCGTCAGGCTTATACACCTGGCTGCCGCTGGGTTTGCGCGTGTTACGCAAAGCTGAAGCCATTGTCCGCGAAGAAATGGCGGCTGCCGGCGCACTAGAAGTCCTGATGCCAGCGATTCAACCTGCAGAGCTCTGGCAAGAGTCGGGCCGCTGGGAGCAGTACGGTCCAGAACTGCTGCGCTTGAAAGACCGCCATCAACGTGAGTTTTGTGTCGGCCCAACGCATGAGGAAGTGATTACTGATTTGGCCCGTAATGAGCTGAACAGCTACCGTCAGCTTCCAATCAATTTTTTCCAAATTCAAACTAAATTTCGTGATGAGATTCGTCCACGTTTTGGTTTAATGCGCAGTCGCGAATTCATTATGAAAGATGCCTACTCTTTCCATACTGATCAAACGTCATTACAAAACACTTACGAACGTATGCACCAAGCCTACTGCAGCATATTTACCCGTTTAGGTTTAAATTTCCGCCCCGTTGAAGCCGATACGGGTTCAATTGGTGGTACGGGCTCGCATGAGTTTCACGTGTTAGCGGACTCCGGTGAAGATGATATCGCTTTCAGCACTGTATCAAACTATGCCGCTAATATTGAAAAAGCCGAAGCACTGCCACGTGAAAGCACGCGCGCCGCAGCCACTGAAGAACTGCGTTTAGTCGACACACCTGATGCGAAAACCATTGAGCAATTGGTCGAGCAATTCTCTATTGCTATCGAAAAAACCATCAAAACCTTGATTGTCCGCGGCGCTAAAGAAAAAACTTTAGTGGCACTAGTGATACGTGGCGATCACAATTTGAATGAAATTAAAGCAGCCAATCATCCAGCAGTTGCCAGCCCACTTGAATTTGCCAGCGATGCCGATATTTTGACAGCATGCGGTGCGAACCCTGGTTCATTAGGCCCAAAAGATTTAACCATTCCATGCATCATTGACCGCTCAGTCGCCTTGATCAGTGACTTTGCTGCAGGCGCCAACCAAGAGGGCAAACACTGGTTTGGGCTAAACTGGGAACGCGACTTAGCTTTGCCTGAAGTTGCCGATCTGCGCAATGTTGTCGCTGGCGACCCAAGCCCAGATGGCCAAGGCGTATTAGAAATTAAACGCGGCATTGAAGTCGGACATATCTTCCAGCTGGGTACAAAATACAGCGAAGCCTTAAACTGTACCGTGATGGGCGAGAACGGCAAACCCGTGACCTTAACCATGGGTTGTTACGGTATTGGAGTATCCCGTGTCGTAGCCGCAGCAATTGAGCAGAACCACGACGAGCGTGGCATTATTTGGCCAGCCGCTTTAGCTCCTTTTGATGTAGCGATAGTACCCATGAAGTACGAAAACCCAGAAGTACAAGCAGTCACCGACCGTTTCTATGAGCAATTAATTGCTGCAGGCTTTAGCGTGCTATTGGATGATCGCGACAAGAAAACCAGCCCCGGAGTGAAATTCGCTGATATGGAGTTGATTGGTATTCCTCAGCGCATTGTTATTAGCGAGCGCAGTATTAAAGAAGGCACTTTGGAGTACAAAGGCCGCCTTGATACTGACAGCCAGCACATTGCCATTGAGCGGGCGTTGGATGTGATTAGCAGTCAGTTGCGCGCTTAAGTATCGCTCTGCCAAGCATAGCCCTAGGTATAATTAGGGTTATGCTTTGACTTGCAAAATTTAAAACTCGCCGTGCGTATCCAGCAATCGTCGAATGGCGTCAACGGCATAACCACGCTGCGCTAAAAACCGGCCTTGCTTGGCTTTCTCTTTTAGATCTGTCACTTGCCCAGAGAAACGACGCTGCCATAGATCTTGCATCTGCGTTTGCCAATCAACAGCCGCCTCATCCAGAGCCAGCTCAATCAACTCCCGTGACAAGCCTCGCTGCGCCAATTCTTCGCGAATGCGCATGGGGCCGCGCCCTGCATTAGCGCGACTACGGATATAGCTTTCTAAGTAGCGCTCTTCTGATAATAAACCATCCTCAGTTAAACGCTGCAGCTCCACTTCGATCATCTCGGCATCAGCACCGCGCAAGCGTAGCTTACGCGCCAGCTCAACATGCCCATGCTCACGTCGAGCTAAGAGATTCATCGCGGCACGACGAATAGAAACAGGAGTATCTAACATATTTGCCTCACAAAAAAACGGCATAAATGCTGTGCACTATGCCGTTTTGCAGATCAACGCATGACTGACTTATTCGTCGATTTCTTCCACACTCAGCGCTTCTTTCTTCTGCCCCGCAGAAGGTGCAGGCGCCAACAACTGATCACGAATTTGCTGCTCAAGTGATTGGCATAGCTCTGGATTTTCTTCTAGGTAGCGTGCTGAATTAGCCTTACCTTGACCAATCTTAGTGCCCTGGTGACTGTACCAAGCACCGGCTTTTTCCAGTAAACCCAATTGCACAGCAAGGTCAATAATTTCACCATTACGATAAATACCTTTACCGTAGAGAATCTGAAATTCTGCCTGACGGAAAGGCGATGCCACTTTGTTTTTAACTACTTTAACGCGTGTTTCGTTACCGGTGATTTCATCACCTTCTTTCACCGCACCAATGCGACGAATATCTAAACGCACAGAAGAGTAAAACTTCAGGGCATTACCCCCTGTGGTAGTTTCTGGACTACCAAACATGACACCAATTTTCATACGGATTTGGTTAATAAAAATCACCAAACAGTTGGCATTTTTGATATTACCGGTAATTTTACGTAGCGCCTGACTCATCAAACGAGCTTGCAAACCAACGTGAGTATCACCCATCTCACCTTCAATCTCGGCTTTCGGCACCAGCGCTGCCACGGAGTCAATCACGATCACATCAATCGAATTCGAACGCACCAACATATCAGCGATTTCTAGTGCTTGCTCACCGGTATCAGGTTGCGACACATATAGATCGTCCACATTAACGCCCAGTTTGCTCGCATACTCTGGATCAAGCGCATGCTCAGCATCGATAAAAGCACAGGTCGCACCAACTTTTTGTGCTTCAGCAATCACTGATAAAGTCAGCGTCGTTTTACCTGAGGACTCAGGACCATAAATTTCAACAATACGACCCTTAGGTAGACCGCCAATACCGAGGGCAATATCGAGACCCAAGGAACCCGTAGAAATAGCTGGAATAGCCACACGTTCATGATCGCCCATGCGCATCACCGCGCCTTTACCAAACTGGCGTTCAATTTGACCAAGCGCAGCCGCTAAAGCTTTTTTCTTGTTCTCGTCCATTATAAATCCTCTCGTTACAATTGGGCGGCGCCCTAAATACTGGATAACTAACCAGCATTATCCACAGTCTTTATTGATTAGGCAAATGTTTCTTTAACCACTGCTGCCAAGTATTCGCCGCAAGTCCTTCCACTACACACAATAGACCAGCTAAAGCAGCTTGGACGGTTTGCTGACGAATGGCTTGCCGATCTCCAGTAAAATGCCAGCATCCTGACTGCACCTGAATACCGTGCGTCCAAGCCAACCACACTGTGCCAACGGGCTTATCTGGACTCCCACCGCCAGGTCCTGCAACACCGCTGACAGCCACTGCGTACTGCGCGCCAGATAACTGCTGCGCGCCACGCGCCATGCCTTCGACGACTGACTGACTGACCGCGCCATCACGCTGCAAATCACTTTCAGGCACCTGTAGCACACATGTTTTTTGACGATTGGAATAGGTAACAAAACCCACCTCGAACCATGCTGAACTGCCAGCAATTCGCGTAATGGCTTCAGCAATACCGCCACCGGTACAGGATTCTGCAGTGGTCACACAGGCGTTTTGACTGCACAACTGCTGACCGAGCTGCTCAGCAAGCTGCGTGATCGCTAACATGTCATCCCCTCTCACCGAATAAACCCTCTAAAATCCCAGCGCGGCCACCGTCTGTGGCACGGGCCAAAGTAGCGCTAAAGTGTGTTCGATTGCAGCCACATTGCCACTGCCATAAAAACGATCAACAGGACACTGGTAATCGGCCAATAAACATCGCTTACTCAACTCACTTTGCAAGCGGCGTGCAACAGCCTCACCAGTATCAATCAATTGCACATGACTTGGGACTAAACTCTGCAGCAAAGGTTTCACCAACGGATAATGTGTACAACCCAGAATAAGCGTGTCGCAACCTGCTTGTAGTAAAGGTTCAACGTAGTTATTAAGTAAAGTACGCGTGACTGGACTGTCTAACTGCCCTGCCTCAATAAGCTCAACCAGACCCGGACAGGGCTGAGTGATCACTTCAACATCACAAGCAAAGCGTTCCAAGAGAGCGGCAAAGCGCGCACTGCGTAACGTACCTGTGGTGGCTAATACACCAATCTTGCCCGCCAACGAGGCCTGCACCGCAGGCTTTACGGCGGGTTCCATGCCAACAATCAGTAATTCTGGCCAGCGTTGACGCAGTTCGGTCACAGCTGCTGCCGTTGCAGTATTGCAAGCAACCACAATAGCCTTCACCGGTTGTGCCAATAAAAACTCAGTAATGCCAATGCTACGCTGAACAATAAATTCAGGTGATTTTTCGCCATAAGGGACATGCGCGCTATCGGCGATATAGATCAGTGATTCACTCGGCAGTAAAGCACGAATATCATGTAGCACAGAGAGACCGCCTAAGCCGGAATCAAACACGCCAATCGCCGCTTGCTTATCCATGTCGCACGCCACATACCTTGCACTGCGGATCACGACGCACTTTAAGCTCACGAAAACGGCTGCTTAACGCATCGACCAGCAATAAGCGTCCAATCAATGGCTCACCAAAATTTGCGATCATTTTCAGTACTTCCAAGGCTTGCAAGCTGCCAATCAAACCAACCAGCGGGCCCAACACGCCTGCCTCACTACAGGTTAAGCCTTCTTCTTCACCGTCACCGAATACACAGTGATAACAAGGACTCTGCACATTGTTCGGGTCATAGACGCTGACTTGCCCTTCACCGCGAATCGCTGCACCGCTGACCAAAACTTTCTGTGCAGCAAAGCAAGCAGCATTCAGTTGACTACGAATGGTGAAGTTATCCGTGCAATCGACCACCAGATCAACCGCCTGCAACAATGCTGGCAAATTCTCTGGTGTCAGTTTCTCGCTGACAGTCTGCAGCTCAATATGTGGATTTAATGACTGCAAACGCATCTGTGCAGACTGCACCTTCAAAACACCTAAGGCAGCCGTATCGTGAACGATTTGTCGCTGCAGATTAGAGACATCAAGGGTATCAAAGTCAGCTAAATACAGTTCGCCTACTCCCGCTGCCGCGAGATACAGAGCCACCGGAGAGCCCAGACCACCGAGACCGACAATCAGCACTTTACTATTTTTTAAGCGCAACTGCCCTGCAACATCCACTTGTTTTAAGAGGATTTGTCGGCTGTAACGCAGTAATTCTTCATCATTTAACATGGAGTATGACGACCTAAGACAAGGATGGCAGACGCCCTAAACTGATTCGTTCATGACCGGACAAGTCACGCTGACTGCTCACATCAATAAAACCTGCCTGCTGTAATAATTCACGCACAGCACAAGCTTGATCAAAACCATGCTCCAGCAGTAACCAGCCATTAGCCGTTAAATAAGACGGTGCTTGGGCAATAATCAAACGTATATCATCCAGACCATCACTACCAGCGACTAACGCACTGAGCGGCTCAAAGCGCACGTCACCTTGCTGCAAGTGCGGATCGTTATCGGCAATGTAAGGCGGATTACTCACAATCAAGTCATAACACTGATCTGTTAAAGCACTGAACCAATGACTCGACAAAAACTGTGCATTAGTGAGCAGTAGTTGACGTTGATTGTGTTGCGCTAAAACCACCGCGGACTCAATACGATCCACTCCCGTCACTGACCACAGCGGTCGCTCACTGGCTAACGCCAAGGCCAGTGCGCCAGTGCCGGTGCCTAGATCGAGAACCTTCAAGGCACTCCTTGCATCAGCCAACTGCAAAGCCGCCTCAACCAATAACTCAGTGTCGGCGCGGGGTATTAAGGTGTGTTCGGCGACCTGCAGATCCAGCGTCCAAAAACCTTGCCGCCCTAACAAGTAAGCCACAGGTTCGCCACGCTGACGGCGTTCGAGTAAAGTCATAAAAGCTGCAACTTGTGCTTCAGTGGCAGTTTTATCAGGCCAAGTATAAAGATAACTGCGAGGTTTCTCGAGAACAAAGGCCAAAAGCAGTTCGGCATCGAGTTGCGCAGTCGGCGAATCAATCTGCGCAGCATGGGCCAACAATTGATCAATGCGCGTCATCAAGATTAATCGCCTAATGCAGCGAGCTGATCCGCCTGATACTCAAGTAACAGTGGATCAATAACCTGCTCTAGACTGCCGCCGAGGACGTCGGCTAGCGAATATAAAGTCAGGTTGATACGGTGATCCGTCACCCGGCCTTGCGAAAAATTATAGGTACGAATTCGCTCAGAGCGATCACCGCTACCGACCAACGACTTACGCGTCGCCGACATTTCTTGCGCCGCAGCGCTGGTTTGCTGGTCTTCTAAACGGGCGGCTAACCAACCCATCGCACGCGCGCGATTTTTATGTTGCGAACGCTCTTCCTGACACTCGACGACCATGCCACTCGGAAGGTGGGTGATACGTACGGCCGAATCAGTTTTATTAATATGCTGACCACCCGCACCAGAGGCACGGTAAGTATCAACCCGTAAATCAGCTGGATTGATTTCAATAGCTGCTTGCTCATCAGGCTCAGGTAAAACCACAACCGTACAAGCAGAGGTATGCACACGCCCTTGTGATTCCGTTTCAGGCACCCGCTGTACGCGGTGTGCACCGGATTCAAACTTCAGGCGGCCATACACATTGTCGCCCTCAACACGGGCAATCACTTCTTTATACCCGCCATGTTCCCCTGAATGCTCAGAGAGAATTTCCACACGCCAGCCTTGGCGTTCGGCGTAACGCAGATACATCCGCAACAAGTCTCCGGAAAAGATTGCCGCTTCATCACCACCCGTACCCGCACGCACTTCAAGAAACACGTTACGGCCATCATTAGGGTCTTTAGGCAGCATTAAGCGTTGTAAATCAGCTTCAATCGTTTCTAAAGAGGCACGGCAATCGGCCACTTCTTCTACCGCCATTTCACGTACATCAGGATCGGCATCTTTAAGCAACCCTTGCGCCTCTACAAGATCACTCGTGGTTTTACGCCACGTTTGAAACACCTTTACCACAGGTTCAACCTCAGCATACTCCTTGGAGTACGCGCGGTATTTAGTTTGATCACTGATAACCAAGGCATCACCTAATAACGCGGTGAGCTCTTCATAGCGTTCTTGTAGACGGTCCAAACGATTGACTAACGACGCTTTCATTAATTCGTGTCACCTGTGGTTAAGCCAAATAATTCCTGCGCAACTGCCAGCGCTTCGCACCGACCATCTGCAGACAAACGTTTTAATTGCACACTCGGCGCATGCAGCAGCTTATTGGTTAGACCACGCGCCAATGCTGCCAGAGCATCTTCCGGCGAGACGCCATTGGCCAAGGCGCGCTGCGCCCGGGCTAACTCTTCATCACGCAAACGCTCACCTTGCTGACGATAGGCGCGCAACACATCGACTGCTTCGAGTTCACGCAAACGCTGCATAAAGTCAGCGGTGCCCTGCACCACCAACTCTTCAGCTGCTTTAGCCGCGCCTTGGCGGCTTTTTAGATTTTCTGTAACCACTTCATGCAGGTCATCAACGCTGTACAAGTACACGTCATCAAGCTCACCAACTTGCGGCTCAATATCACGCGGCACAGCAATATCAACCATAAAAATCGGTTTATGCTTACGCAGTTTTAACGCTCGCTCCACTGCACCTTTACCTAAAATAGGCAATTGACTGGCGGTAGAACTGATCACAATATCGCTGTGAACTAACGCATCAGGAATATCAGACAAAACAATCGCCTGCCCCGAAAATTCTTCAGCCAGCACAGTCGCACGATCTAAGGTACGGTTGGCCACAACAATATTTTTAACGCCTTGCTCATGTAAATGACGCGCCACCAAAGTAATGGTTTCACCAGCCCCGACCAACAATGCCTGACTTTGACTAAGGTCAGTAAAAATCTGCTTGGCTAAACTGACCGCCGCAAATGCCACAGAGACAGGATTTTCACCAATAGCTGTATCAGTGCGTACGGTTTTTGCAGTGCTAAAAGTCGCTTGAAATAAGCGGCCTAATAAAGGGCCGAGCGTGCCCGCCTCGCGCGCAACAGCATAAGCTGTTTTAATTTGCCCAAGAATCTGCGGCTCACCAAGGACTAAAGAATCGAGCCCGCACGAGACGCGCATCATATGCCTGACAGCCTGATCATCCTGATGGATATAAGCGCAGGCCCGCAGATCTTCAGCTGGCACATCATGAAACCTCGCCAACCAATTAAGCACTGCTTGTGGTTGTGCGCACTCCATTTCCAGATACAGTTCGCTGCGGTTACACGTCGATAAAATCGCTGCCTCTCGACTGCCCACGACTTGGCACAGCTGACGCAACGCCTCAACTAATTGCTCAGGGCTAAAGGACACGCGTTCGCGAACCGCCACAGATGCAGTTTTATGATTAATTCCAAGTGCAATAAAGGCCATGCATAGTCGCTAAAGGTGTTTAAAGCAGGCGATTGTCCTACTTCAAAGCCTTCAGAACAACCTCCCAAAACAAAACACAACACCAAGTACCAGAAAAAGCATATATTTTAGACTATCACATGCAAAGCCAATCACCGCACAAGCAACGCAGCACTCACATATTCATAGAGGATGGCGCGCGATTTCTCTGCTTGTGTCATGATGCAACTATTCTAACTTGTCTTGCCTTGTACTTATGAATAAATATTTGAGTCTTATTTCAATCGGTTTGCTGTTATCCGGCTGCCAGAGCTTCACCGCCGACACCTCGATAGCAACAGAAGCGTCGTTAGCCTCGACCTCTGTACAGAGCAACGAACCGACAACACCTAACATCGAGTTCACTCAAGACAGTCTTATCAGCTTATTAACCGCTGAAATTGCTGGACAGCGTGATCGCTTCGATATCGCTTTAGATAATTACAGCCAACAAGCACAAGCCACAGGCGACCCTGGCATTGCCGAGCGTGCTTTTCGTATCGCCGAATATTTAGGCGAAGAACAAAACGCGCTGAGCAACGCCTTGATTTGGGCCAATGCAGCACCGGAAAACCTAGAAGCCCAACGCTCCGCAGCGATCCAACTGGCACAGGCCAAACGATATAATGAAGCCATGTTACGTATGGAAAAAGTCTTGCTGGCACAAGGCGATACGCAATTCGATTTTCTAGCTTTATCAGCCGCGCAATCTGACCACAAAACCCGTCAGGCGTTGTTACAGAGTTTTGAGCGCTTATTAGCCAAGCACCCTAACAATCAACAGCTGATTTTCAGCAAAGCGATTTTACTTAACCAAGATCAGCGCAGCGAAGAAGCCTTACAACTCCTTGAAGATCAACCGAAAAAGTACGCAGTAACCGCTACTATTTTATTAAGAGCACGCCTTCTCAATCAGCTCAATCGTGGCGAAGAGGCCTTACCTTTATTGCGTAACGCATTAAAAAAACAGCCTAATGACAGCCGCTTACGCATGACGTATGCACGACAATTGATTGAACTCAACCAACTGGAAGAGGCACGTGCTGAGTTTTTAGAGCTCTTGCAACAGTCACCCAAAGACAACGATCTGCGCTTTTCTTTGGCACTGATTAATATGGACCTTGAGGCTTGGCAGGAAGCTCAAGTTTACCTTGAAGAACTGCTTGAGAGCGGCAGTCATAACGATGCAGTACAGTACAATCTCGGTCGCGTCTTTGAAGAATTACAAGATGCCAAGCAAGCTTTAGCCGCCTACGCACAAGTGCAAGCAGGCAATAATTATTTAGCCGCGCAACAACGCGTAGCAAACCTATTCCTGAGCGAACAACGCGTTAAAGAAACCGCAACACACTTTGAGTTAGAACGCATCATCCATACTGATGCACTCGTCCAGCTGTATCTGATTGAAGCTGAAGCGCTCGCCAATCACCAGCACGTTGACAGAGCTTGGTTACGTATCAATCAAGCTCTAAAACAGGTGCCAGAAGAGCCGAGCTTGCTGTACACCCGCGCAATGATCGCGGATAAACGTAACGATCTCGTGCAACTGGAACAAGATTTACAACTGATTATCCAGCGCGACCCCAGCAATGCGATGGCATTGAATGCTTTAGGCTACACCCTCGCCGACCGAACAGACCGCTTAGACGAAGCACGCCAACTGATTGAGCAAGCACACCAACTTGAACCTAACGATGCGGCCATTACGGACAGCTTAGGCTGGTTGTATTACCGTCAGGGCGACTTACAGACAGCTGAGCGTCTGCTGCGAGAAGCGTATAGCTCTTTTCCTGATGCCGAAGTAGCAGCCCATTTAGGCGAAGTTCTCTGGCAACTCGGTCAACACAAACAAGCACAACGCGTATGGAACCAAGCGTTAGAAACCCAGCCTAACAACGCTATTCTGCTAGAAACCATGCAGCGACTCATTCAGTAGGAATTAAAACCGATGCGTTTTACTACTTTTTTAACTTTCAGCCTACTACTCATACTTAGCGGCTGCAGTCACTTCGCCTCACAAGAACAACTGACTGGTAGCGGCCAAGCGGATTCATGGCACACGCATAAACAACAGATCACCCCTTTGGATGCTTGGCAAATCAACGGCAAACTCGGTATCCGTAGCGAGAAAGAGTCAGGCAGCGCCGTTTTATTTTGGCTGCAGCGCCAAGATTACTTTGATATCCGTCTGTCCGGTCCGCTCGGGCAAGGCTCCACTCGCCTGACCGGTCGCCAAGGTGCAGTGAGCTTAGAAATTGCCAACCGTGGCACATTCCAAGCCGCCTCCGCCGAAGAGCTCATGCAGCAACAGCTGGGTTGGAGCCTACCGGTTGAAAATTTACTCTGGTGGGTGCGTGGTTTGCCTGCGCCCTACAGCAAAAGCCAAGTGCAACTGGACAGTAACAGCCTACTCGCCAAGCTTGAGCAAGATCAATGGCAGGTTAACTACCTCAGTTACCGTACAGAAAACGGCCTGCAACTGCCCGAGCGAATCAAGCTCAGCGGTGCAGGCTTGAATATCACGCTAGTCATTAAAGAATGGCAAGCACGGCAATTGGGCCTGTAATACCATGCAAGACATGACAGTAGACCCCTCCTGCACAGCAGAACTCAGCCTGCCCGCACCGGCCAAACTCAACTTAATGCTACATATCGTCGGACGTCGAGCAGATGGCTACCATTTACTAGAAACAGTTTTTCAATTCCTCGATTACGCCGACACCCTACATTTCTCTGCCCGCACTGACGGACAAATTATTTTGCACAGCGCTATCGACGGCGTTGCACATGATGACAATTTAATTGTGCGCGCCGCACGCTTATTGCAAACACAAAGCAACAGCACCCAAGGTGCGGACATTTGGCTGGATAAAAAATTACCGATTGGCGGTGGAATTGGCGGCGGAAGCTCAAATGCAGCCACCACATTAGTTGGCCTTAATCACCTCTGGCGCACACAATTTCCACTACAAAAACTTGCCGAAATAGGTTTGAATCTGGGCGCTGATATTCCGGTATTTGTCATGGGACGTGCTGCATTTGCTCAAGGTGTTGGTGAAAAACTAGAGCCCATTAATTTACCAGAACCATGGTATTTAGTGGCTGTGCCACCTGTTTCGATCAGTACGGCGAAAATATTTTCAGACCCATGCTTGACAAGGGATACACCTGTCACTAACATGCGCACCGTTCTCAAGCAAAGCGGTCACAATGATTGCCAAGCGGTAGTTGAGAAGCGTTACCCAGAAGTGCGTAATGCTTTGATCTTGCTAAACAAATTTGTTGAAGCTCGATTAACTGGAACTGGAAGTTGTATATTTGGGGGCTTCCCAAACGAACAACAAGCTGCTAAAGTAGCCTCCCAGATTTCAGAGTCACTACCAAGCTTTGTAGCACAAGGCGCAAACATCTCGATGTTGCACCGAGCACTGCAAAACTTATCTGAACACTGATGATCCACATTGTGAGAATGTAAAACTCTACAGGGGCGTCGCCAAGCGGTAAGGCAGCAGGTTTTGATCCTGCCATGCGTTGGTTCGAATCCAGCCGCCCCTGCCACATTACGAAACCTTCGTGGTTTCGCGTTGATCGCGAGACACGAAGGTTTTTTTCGTCAGGTCCACCCTCAGTAAAACAGGTACTGCGCGTGTCGAAGATGATGATCTTTACGGGGAATGCAAACCCCGATCTTGCCCGCCGTGTAGCAGGTCAACTGCATATACCGCTTGGCGATGCCTCAATTGGCAAATTCTCTGACGGTGAAGTCAGTGCGGAAATCAATGAGAATGTTCGCGGTAAGGATGTGTTTTTAATCCAGCCTACTTGCGCACCGACCAATGATAACCTCATGGAACTCATTGTTATGATTGATGCGTTTCGTCGCTCTTCAGCGTCGCGCATCACTGCCGTAATTCCTTACTTTGGTTATGCGCGTCAAGACCGTCGTCCACGCTCAGCCCGTGTAGCAATTAGTGCCAAAGTGGTTGCTGACATGCTATCGGGTGTTGGTGTTGACCGCGTATTGACCGTTGACCTACATGCTGACCAAATTCAAGGCTTCTTTGATATTCCTGTTGATAACATCTATGGGTCTCCGGTGTTAGTGGATGACATCCACGCGCAACGCTTTGAGAATCTGATGATTGTTTCACCGGATATTGGCGGTGTAGTTCGTGCCCGTGCGGTAGCGAAGTCACTGGGTGTTGATCTTGCCATTATTGACAAGCGCCGCCCAAAAGCCAATCAATCAGAAGTCATGCACATTATCGGTGACGTTGAAAACCGTACCTGCATTCTGGTTGATGATATGGTCGATACAGCAGGCACACTATGTACCGCTGCTAAAGCATTAAAAGAGCGCGGCGCATCTAAAGTGCTGGCCTATTGCACTCACCCAATTTTTTCTGGCAGAGCCCTCGAAAACATAGAGAACTCAATGCTAGATGAGATCGTGGTCACTAACACTATTCCGCTGTCTGCTGCTGCTCAAGCCTGCTCGCGCATTCGTCAACTTGACATTGCTCCCGTGGTCGCTGAAGCCGTACGCCGTATTAGCAATGAAGAATCGATTAGCGCGATGTTCCGCTGAACAACACGCAATCAACAACCGCCTAACTGATATTTAGGCTTTCACAACCCCGCTCGTCACTGGTCGCAAGTTGACGGGCGTTGTTGTTTTTTTGGAGAGATACACATGAGCGAATTTACTCTTAACGCACAAGCGCGTAACGATCTAGGGAAAGGTGCGAGCCGCCGCCTACGTCGTAACGCGGATTTGATCCCTGCAGTTGTTTACGGTGGCGAAAAAGCACCCGTTTCAGTGAGCTTAGCAACCCGCGAAGTCGCTAAACTGTTACTTAATGATGCCGCTTACAGCAGCATTCTTGAGTTGAACATCGACGGTAAAAAAGAAAACGTATTGATCAAAGCTCTGCAACGTCACCCAGCAAAAAGCTTTGTTTTACACGCTGACTTCATCCGCGTTGTTGCAGGTCAAAAACTGACCACTATGGTTCACGTTGTATTGCTGAACGAAGAGACTTGCGTCGGTCATAAAACTGGCGGCGGCGATATTTTCCGTCTAGCGACAGAGCTTGAAGTCACTTGCTTACCACAAAACTTGCCTGACGCTATCGAAGTTGACATGGCCAACGTTGAACTGGGTCAGATCGTTCACTTAGCTGATATCACTGCCCCTAAAGGCGTTGAGTTCACAGCATTAGCGCACGACAACAACATTGCCGTTGCCAGCGTTCAAGCATCTCGCGTAGCCGCTGTAGAAGACGAAAACCAAGATCAGCCTGCAGCTGCAGCCGAAGCTGAAACTGAAGAGAAGTAATCTCGAAAGGCTTCACCAGTAAGACAAGGAGCTCCCGTAGTGAATGCTGTGCAACTGATCGTCGGCCTCGGTAATCCAGGCCCTGAATACGACCAGACCCGGCATAACGCGGGGGCTTTTTTCGTTGAACGATTGGCCTCGACGCAAGGTGTCAATCTCAGTTTTGATAAGAAATATTTCGGCTTAACCGGAAAATTCAGCTATCAAGGCCGCGATATTCGCCTATTAATTCCGACCACTTACATGAACCGTAGCGGTCAAGCCGTTGCCGCACTGGCCAATTTCTTTCGCATTAAACCTGAAGAAATCCTAGTCGCACATGATGAGTTGGATATGCCTCCTGGCGTATGTAAGCTCAAACAAGGCGGTGGACACGGCGGGCATAATGGTTTGCGCGATATTATCGCCTGCCTTGCCAATCAAAATAGCTTCCATCGTTTACGCATTGGCATCGGTCATCCGGGCCACAGCAGTCAAGTGTCTAACTACGTGTTAAGCCGGGCTCCGCGCAACGAACAAGAACTAACAAACACCAGTATCGAATTCGCCCTTGGCGTACTGCCTGATCTTCTTGACGGTAATTTTTCCCGCGCAATGCAGCAGCTACACAGCCAAAAGGCTTGACTCTTTTTCTCCCGAGGGACTCATCATGGGATTTAACTGCGGTATCGTAGGTTTACCCAACGTTGGCAAGTCAACCCTATTCAATGCTTTAACTCAATCAGGCATTGCAGCGGAAAACTTTCCATTCTGCACCATCGAGCCAAACAGCGGCATCGTACCGATGCCTGACCCACGCTTAGATGCACTGGCAGAAATCGTTAAACCAGAGCGTGTGTTACCGACCACTATGGAGTTTGTCGATATCGCAGGCTTGGTCGCCGGCGCCTCTAAAGGCGAAGGTTTAGGCAACAAGTTTCTGGCTAATATTCGCGAAACCGATGCGATTGCTCACGTGGTACGCTGCTTTGAAGATGAGAACATCGTTCACGTCTCCAATTCGGTCGACCCGAAACGTGACATTGAAATCATTGATCTAGAACTGATTTTTGCCGACCTTGATAGCTGCGAGAAGCAACTGCAACGCGTCACTCGCAATGCTAAAGGCGGCGACAAAGAAGCGGTTGAGCAAAAAGCCTTACTCGAACAATTAATTGCCCACTTTAGTGAAGGCAAGCCAGCGCGCGCACTACTAAAAAGCTGGAGTGCCGACGAGAAGCTGATTGTCCGTGGCTTTCACTTACTCACCAGCAAACCGGTGATGTACATTGCCAACGTCGCCGAAGACGGTTTCGAGGACAATCCACTACTGGATATGGTTCGCGCCATCGCTGAAACAGAAGGCGCCATCGTCGTGCCAGTTTGTAACAAAATCGAAGCCGAAATTGCCGAACTCGATGACGGCGAAGAAAAAGACATGTTTCTTGAGGCGCTTGGCCTTGAAGAGCCTGGCTTGAATCGAGTGATTCGCGCAGGCTACGAGCTACTCGAGCTGCAAACTTACTTCACCGCTGGAGTTAAAGAAGTACGTGCATGGACCACCAAAATCGGTGCAACAGCTCCGCGTGCCGCCGCTGCAATCCATACCGACTTTGAAAAAGGCTTTATTCGCGCTGAAGTCATCGCTTACAACGACTTTATCCAATACAAAGGTGAAGCTGGCGCTAAAGAAGCTGGAAAATGGCGCTTAGAAGGCAAGGAATACATCGTTAAAGACGGCGATGTTATGCACTTCAGATTCAACGTATAAGCCGCAATCTAGACTTCTGTAGACATCCGTGGATACCAAACCCCTTGTAAGCACTAGCTTCAAGGGGTTTTTTCTTTCCAAAGAGATCCACAGAGGTCTATTGAAATCCACGTTTTTACCGGGTACGCTTCCGGGTACACATTTTTATACCCACAAATACAGCCGGGTATGCCCTACAAGGAAGCAACCATGCCACTTACAGACACTCAGTGCCGCACAGCAAAGTCAAAAGACAAGCCGTATAAGCTCACAGATGGCAACGGTCTTTATCTCGAAGTAAAACCGAATGGAGTTAAATCGTGGCGCTACAGATTTGAATTGACTGTAGGTGAGAAAAGAAAGGAAAGTGTTTTTGCAATCGGTAACTATGTCATCCCGCCAAAAGGTGAGACTCCTGAGCAAACATCGCTACGCTGCAAAGGCCGAAGTTTCACGCTATCTGAAGCTCGTGAAGAAAGAGCAAAAGCTCGTTCACTTGTAGTGCAGGGGATAAATCCTGCTCATCACAGGCAAAATGAACGACATAAACGAGCTATCGACAACGCTATTACTTTCGAATCTGTAGCCAAAGAATGGTTAGCATTAAAAGATTGGGAGACCATCACAAAATCTAAACGCTTAAATATGCTTGAGCGTGTCGTATTTCCAAGTATCGGTAAGACGCCGATGAGAGCAATCACATCTGCAGATATCCTGTCAGTAATGCAAGCGTCAGCTAAAACCAACGGCCCATCCGTTGCCGCTGAAGCTATGCGCACTATATCTAATATCTTTGACCTAGCCATATCCACCCTGCGCGCTTCCAGCAACCCTGTTGACCCTGTTCGCAAGGCTTTACCTGCAAATAAGACACAGCACAAACTCCCTCTCTCTAAACATGAGATCGGGCAGCTCTTACGCGAGGTTGAGTCTTACAGTGGTCGCCATGAGACCTTATGCGCCTTTAAACTCATGTGGCTCACCCTGTGCCGTCCAAATGAGGCTGTCGAGGCGGAGTGGTCTGAGTTTGATCTAGACAATGCTCTATGGGTTATCCCTGCAGAACGAATGAAGAAACGTAAAGAACATTCAATACCCCTACCTAAGCAGGCATTAGAAATGCTGCAGGCTTTAAAAGGTATCACTGGTAAGTACACGCACTTATTTCCACATCGAGATACGAGAACAAAACCCATGGTGTCTGGCTCATTTCGTCAGATGCTTAAAACACTTGGCTGGAGCAGCAAATTTAGCCCTCATGCCACACGGACAACAGGCAGTACTAGGCTAAACGAACTCGGTTTTTCTGCTGACTGGATTGAAAAGCAACTTGCTCATACTGAGCAGAATGCAGTACGCCGCACATACAACCATGCAGAATACTTGGCAAACAGAGCCGAGATGATGCAGCAGTGGGCTGACATGCTAGACACATGGAAGAGTGACGCAAGGACAAAGACTATAAATATGGACATTCAGTAATGTGTATTACGCTACAAGCAGATCTAAGAAACTGTCACGAGCAGTTTCTTAGTGTCAGCGACGCGCCCTGTAAACAATTCTAGCAACCAACGTTTCAACACCACACTCTCAAAGCTATCTAAAAAAATCACAGTCATACATAACCATAGTGTCAACACTCACGAGAGGAATTGAATATGACATTACGGTGCCCTCACTGCTCATCAAAAAACATTGCTCGATCACAGACAACTACAGCAGTCACTACCAGCCTTGGTGCGCTGGGTGGCATTGCTTCGGCAGTCCTAGCAGCAACCCGTCAAGCAAGCAAATCAACCCCCTTAACTTTTACACCGATAACTATAGCGAACCTGCTTATAAGTGGTCTTATCGGTGGCATTAGCGGATCACACATTGGCGCTCAACTCGGCAGCCAACTTGATCAGACTTACCTATGCAATAGCTGCAATCTAAAGTTCTCACCTGTAATCGCTCTGAACTAACAATCCACAAAGGAGTTTTCATCATGGCTCATTTAGTTGAACAAATGGCTTACGTTGGTGATACGCCCTGGCATGGCTTGGGCAATCAGCTGTCACCTAAACAACCGCTAGAGGTCTGGCGTCATGAAGCGGGTATGGACTGGGATATTTTAGAAAGCCCAGTGCACTTCAAATCAAACATGGCTGGCCACTTAGGCAGCATCCATACCTTCCCTGAACAAAAGGTTCTCTACCGCTCTGATACCAAGCTGCCGTTATCAGTGGTTTCTAAGCGCTATCAGACGGTCCAGCCAAGCGAAGTGATCGAGTTTTATCGTGACCTGACTGAAGTATCTGGATTTGAACTGGAAACCGCTGGCGTGCTTAAGGGAGGTCGTAAGTTCTGGGCGCTGGCTCGTACCGGTCAAGACTTCACGCTCAAGGGTAAGGACTTGGTGAACAGTTATATCCTGCTGGCCACCTCATGTGATGGCACTTTAGCCACTACAGCCACGCCTACAACAGTACGTGTCGTGTGCAATAACACCTTAACGGTATCGCTCAATGGCGCACCGATGGCAATCAAAGTACCGCACAGCACCAAGTTTAATCCTGATGTAGTAAAGCGTGATTTGGGCATTGCCGTCTCGCAATGGGATGACTTCAAGTACCAGATGAACTTGCTATCTCAACGCAAGGTGCGCTGGAAAGAAGCTATGGGTTATTTCATGGGTGTTATGTGCGAACTAGATGGCGAAGTCCCTGTGCCTGAGAAGTTACCCAATGAACGCGCCTTACGCGCCGTTCAAGACCTCTATGACGGTCGTGGCCGTGGCAGTGAGCTTGAGTCTGCTAACGGTACTGCTTGGGGCTTGCTCAGTGCAGTTACCGAGTTTGTTGATCACCACAAACAAGCGCGTAGTAATGACAACCGTCTGGATTCAGCGTGGTTTGGTCAAGGTGCTCAGATCAAGCAACGCGCTCTTGATACAGCCTTACAACTCGTTGCTTAAATTTCAACATATAGAGTTACGTTATAGCGTAATGGAGTATTTATCATGCAAACCAATCAAATCAATACAGAAGTAAAAGCCATCATTAACCGCCCTGCTTTGCGTTTAGTCAGCACTAAAAACCTGGAGCGTGAAGAATGGTTGAACATTCGTAAGAAAGGCATCGGCAGCTCTGATGCTGCTGCTGCTGTTGGATTAAACCCTTACAAGTCACAGCTTGAGTTATGGATGGAGAAAACTGGCCGTGACGCTGAGCTGCCACAGCTTGATCCAGCCGACGATACCAGCCCTGCATTTTGGGGAACGATCTTGGAACCGATTGTGGCCTCGCATTACACCAATAAAACCGGTAACCGTGTGCGTCGTATCAACGCGGTATTACAGCACCCTGATCCTGAGCTTTCATGGATGCTGGCTAATATCGACCGTGAAGTGATTGGCGTTGAAGATGTGCAAATTCTGGAGTGCAAAACAGCCGGTATCAATGGCTCTCGTCTTTGGAAAGAAGGCGTGCCTGAGTACGTGCAACTGCAGGTTATGCACCAGTTAGCTGTCACCGGCAAACAGGCTGCAGACGTTGCTGTGCTGCTCGGTGGTCAGCACTTGGAGATCTATCGTATCGAGCGTAATGAAACCATGATTGCACAATTGATCGAACTGGAGCGTCAATTCTGGAACTACGTGGAAACCGATACACCGCCACCGGCAGATGGCTCTACTTCTGCAGATACAGCGCTGCGTTGCTTGTTCCCACAAGACCAAGGCGAAACCGTTGATTTCTCAGTAGATGAAGAACTCACCCAGGCGTATGAAACGCTTAAGCAGGTGCGTGACGTTATCAGCGAGCAGGAGAAGCATGAGTCAGCCCTTAAGCAAAAGATCCAGCAAGCCATGGGCGATGCCTCACGTGCGATGTTTGCTTCAGGTGCGGTGACTTGGAAGAAGGCTAAAGACAGCATCACTTTTGATACAGCATCTTTGCTGCGTGACCTGCCCCACCTTAAAGAGCAATACCAAGCGTTACGCAAAGGCAGTCGCCGTTTCTTAATCTCATAAGCTCATACAACTAACACAGCATAAAGCCCCCTGACCGCGCGATGCAGTCAGGGGGCTTTATGCTTTAAGGAGAACATCATGCTGAAAGGTTTAGCTATTACCCCACCAGTGCTGGGGCGTATTTCAATTGGGCGCGTTGTAGAAAAAAACGGGAAACGTCTGCCTGAAAAAGATGATCAATTCACTATCACCTCTCAGGTGCAAACCCGTGACGGTTGGCTGTTACACCCGCTGAATGATGACCTACGCCAAGAGCAAGAAGGCAAGTTACGTAGCATTCCGATCCGCTTACTGTTCAACGAGCCTGAACTAAACTTTCGTGCTGACTACAGTTTGTTTGATCGTAATACTGGCCGCCCGTTATGCGTAGGTAATGGCGAGACCTGTAAGCGTCAAACGGAAAGCGGTATTCAGTCGTTACCTTGTCCATCACCCGATAGCTGTCCACTGGCACAAGGCAATGCCTGTAAGCCATACGCTCGCTTGAACGTCCTGATTGGTGACGACGACAGCATGGGCAGCTTTGTGTTTCGTACAACAGGCTTTAACAGTATCCGCACCCTCACAGCGCGCCTGAATTACTTTAAGGCCATCTCTAACAACCTCTTGTCTTGCCTGCCACTGGAGCTGCGTTTGCGTGGTAAATCCACACGCCAAAGCCGTGGTACGCCGATCTTTTACGCTGACATTACGTTACGTGAAGGGCTGAGTATGGAAGACACTTTAATGGCAGCTAAGCAGCTGCATGAGCAACGTCAGCAAACGGGATTCAATCAAGATGCGCTGGATCACATTGCCAGCGCTGGCTTAGGTAATGGAGCCTTTGAAGAGGATGAAGATGACATCAGCGCAATCGTTGAAGAGTTTTACCCTACTGAAAACAGAGCCAATCATGACCTTAAAACTCATGTATTAGCCGAACGGTCACTGGCAGATAAGCTTCACCGTAAAGCAAGCGCGAACGCCAACAACGCTTAATCACACACTGGACTTCCCACTATTTCAAGCCACCCATCGAGGTGGCTTTTTTATGCCCATAAGGAAAAACATCATGCGCTATCACATGCTTAAAGCCGGTACTGAACCTGGCACCTACATCATGGAATCACCGATCGTTACTGAACACGATATCTTGACCATGGCCAAACAACTCTCACAGAAGCGTCTTAGCAAAGGCCGCGCACTAGAAAGCCCACAGGCAGTTAAGGAACACCTCCGCACGCTGCTGCATGATTATGAACATGAGGTCTTTGCCGTGCTGTTACTGGACACTAAGCACAAGATCATTGGCTTCCACGAACTGTTCAGAGGCACCATCGACTCAGCATCTGTATACCCGCGTGAAGTGGTAAAGACTGCGCTTGAGCATAACGCTGCGGCCATGATCATCACGCACAACCACCCTTCAGGTAATCCAGAGCCCAGTCAGGCTGATATCCATCTCACCACCCGTTTAAAGGAGGCGCTTGCACTGGTAGACGTGCGGGTATTGGACCACATCATCGTTGGGACGGATGGATGCTATTCGCTTGTGGAAAACGGGAACATGTAGCCATGTGAAAACCAGCCAGGCTGCATACTGCTTGGCTCTCACGCCAAGAGCTTACGCCTTGCGAGATCAAGCATAGATGAAAATTTATTTAGTTAAAAAGGCCAAACATGCGAATTGTAAAGCTAAATATAAAACACAAATTCAGAATACCTAATGAATGCCTAGAGCGATTAAGCAATAAAACCAGCCAGACAGAGGGCTGGCTATTCAAAACGCACACCTATACAAAAGAGCAGCTCATTAGCAGCCCAGAGCATCACAAGATCTATTCTGTCACAGAGAAAATAGGTAGCGATTTACAGCTCTGGTACAAACTAGGCCAAATCACAGAAGACCAGCACCAGGAATATATCGAGGAGCGCAATGAAGTCGAATACCGTCTTAAAAGACTGAATGAAAGTATTCAATATCGAAAGCCAACGCTGTGGGAACACATCAAGCAGCCACTCATTCAGTTTGTCATCGTGGTCATGAAAAACTTACCTGCAACACTAAAGGAGAGATTTTTAAAAATAGCAGCGGCAAAAGCCATCCCGCTTTTAAAAAGAATATCCAATTCAATCAGCCTGTAAATAAGCTTTTCTCTGGGCTACATTACCACTGGCACAGGAAGATGCTGTTCACTGCCTTAGTAATGAGGCATGAAAGCTGCAGAGTGAACCTATGCTTTAAAGGAACACATGCAATGGACACCTTGACTTATACCACTGAGTTTTCCCACCATTTATGCCTATTTTGTAGCGCCCGAGTTCCCTGCGATATAGATGATCCAACAGAGCCCTGTGTCGGCACATGCTTAAGCGGACATACTGCGACTTACCAACTGGATGTCGAGGACTGAATTGGCGTATTGCAATAGAGCAATAACTAAGTCAGGCAGCGATAGCTGCTTGGCTTCAGCTATTGATGCTTTATTTTTTGGCGTAAAACCGTTTGAATATCTTGGCACTCCATAGCACGGTGTTTATCCTGAAGCATTACGCTGCAGCCATGGTTATTGCATACAACCTCCTTTTAGGTAGTCAGGCTGGCTATACGTTACGTATTAACCAGTTGACTAAAGGAGCCGCTGGCACTGACAGATGTGCGGGTGCTTGATCACTACACATCATTGTGTTGCTGGAACGATTGGATGCTATTCGCTAGTGGAAAACGGAAACATGCAGGATTAATCTAGCAAGCCAAGCAGCATGAATTCCGCTCAGCTTGTCTGCACAGAAGCTGTTTCAGAACTAAGTTGCCAATTATAAAAACGTACTATGCCAAGAATGATGTATGTCATATTAAAAAGATTTTGACATACAGACCTCCCGGGGTAAGACACTTAACTTTCCTCGCGTAGACGCTCAATTTATAAAACATACTCCAGTTGCAGATGGAGGGCTTAGCGGTCACGTGCCCGCTGGCCCCGAATATGTCACACCTCATATTGAGTTCTTGTTCATCGCCCCGCGATTTCGCGTTGGACTTCCTTCAGACCCTGCCTCGCGACAACGCCCTTGTCCTTTCGCTAACCTTCGGCTCTGCGAATACCTGGCACGAGGACTTGCACCTCGCTAGTTAAGTGCCATGCCCGGCACACACGTTTGGCTAAGGGGCGGGCTTTAGCCCGTCCCAGTGAGCGCAGCGAACGATTTGAGCCAGTTGTTAGCTTGTTCAATCGTTTTTAATCCGCCCAGCGATTCTGAATAAAATTGAATTTCTAAACCATGAGCTAAAAAAGAACAAATATGTGAGAGAAACAAATGGGCCTACTAGTAGCGCCACTTTATGACCGCTCACGCCCTCTGCATTCGTTACCAATGCAAGAAATGAGGTCATAGAAGCTCCGTAACCTGCATATATTATTGACATGGAGTTGTCGCCTCGCCTCGCAACTCCAAAGGCGCCACCTCGACTTTCTTTGAAATTAATATAAGCATCTCTACAAGCAGCGTAAAGTGCCGAGCCAATTACTCCTAGCTCAAGGGCAATCAAAAGACAGACATCTGAGTTTTCCATAAACATCCTAAACCTAACTCCAGCAGTACGTACTCACTCGGTCTTCTTCAGTGAGTGCGCAATAGAAATAGCTATCAAAACACCCGCCACCCCGCCAATCCACAAATCCAGAGTGTCTGGATGCTCTCCAAAAGCAAGGTAGCGATCAAACTGGGCTTTCCGTGCTTCTGATTTAATAATAATAAATGCAAGAACACCGAAAGAGGCTAAAGGGGATAGCAGAATTGCCATCCAATGATTTGGCCACTCCTTTTTGAAGTTGTATCGAAGTATCCTGCTAATTAATTTTGCCGTGAGAGCTAATGCAAGATAACAAATTAGCGAGAACGGAAGTACCAAGCCAAATACCTCAGCCCAATCAGCGGTAGAATATTCAAACATAAATTTATCTCTAGCTAACGCCTGAATTAAGCCGACCCGCGAAGCGGGTTCGGCTTGAATGAATTGTTAGAACTATGGCCGCGGATGTTGAAACGACCGCTTGCCCGGGTTGGTAAAGAGAAGCCATAAGCCGAGTATAGGGAAGACCACAGAGGCAGCAGTGACTAGCCCAAGTACCGCGTTGCTACTGAAATCGGCAAGTACGATGGGCAAATTGAGCGGCAAGCCAAGTAGAGTAAGGATCAGGTAAGTGATGCGTGCCCAGTTGCGCCCATCTGCGATCTTTAAGGTGAGTACGGACCACAAAAGGAAGATGAGAAAAAAAGCGATGAGTGCGGCCGGCGCAGGTACTTGCTGAGTCAGGCGAAAGTCTAGAAACAGTGACAACCCAGCGAAAACAAGACCTGCCCACAAGAATGTTATGGCTTGCCCGAATTGCCAAGGCGTCTTCTCTATTGCAGAAGCCATGATCTCTCCCCGTAGTTCTAACGCCCCGCTAAACGGCGAGCGTTAGCGAGTCCGGTGGAGGCCACGTTTTTTTGTGGCCGGAACGAATTTGAGCGGATTGTTAACTTTTTGCCAATTCAGGGCGCTGCTTGACAATTTGTTTCTTGACTCCGTAATTTACCGCGACAAACAGTAGAAGATGCAGAGGAAGTACAACCACCAAGCCAATAAGTAAAAACTTGATTGGAACTTCGTTTGCCAACATAGTTGGAACGCCAAGCAGCATGCTTGTTATCAAGTCACCAAGTAGCGCAAGAAGAATCAAACTCCACTTTTCATTTCCTTCTATGATCTTTGCATTTTTGTTCGCGTATGAATAAAAGCACCAATAAGAAATGCCTAGCAATATAGGGGTATTAAGACTGCTTGCTTTTTCAACACCAAGCAAACTCATCGACACACCAGCTATAGCCATAATAACTATGTATACAAGTGTAAAACGCGTAAAAAATCCTAATTTGCTCATACTACTCCTTGAAAGTTAACGCCAATATTCAGCGGCGACCTTTACGCAGCGAAGCGGAGAAAAGGGCGTCCGGTGGAGGCCCGCCAGGGCCGGAACGAACTGGAATGACTGGTTAGAAGAGTTGGCTCACTTCTCTCTGTCGAAAGCCTTCCACTTACGTTTTCTAGAGTGCAAAACTTTATGCTGCCAAGTTACTGCCAGGAGCGCCACCACTAGAAACACCGTAGCGCCGCTCCCCGCTTTGATGCCAAGTTGTGAGGTGAACAACCACCAGAACGCCAGAAGAGCAACAATCCCGAATGTGACGACAAAAACCCTCGAGCGCTTTTTCCCTAATTGTCCGCCGATGGGCTTATTCAGCGTATTGCTAAGCCGATTATCGCCCCGAATTTGTTTGCGATGTCTGCTCATAAACCTTCTAACGCCCGCGTAATAGGCGCGAGCTTGCGAGCGTCCTAATTAACGCGATTGTTATGTGCATTTTGCCAATGCTCCATTGATGACGATACAAATTCTTTGAACTTTTCTTTGGACTCAAAGCTCCGGGCAGGCACGACATGAAAAAGGTAACCTGATATTTGGAATAGTAGATAGGAAC
>Ga0265295_1001807_pt1 | contig 36446 bp, 41 predicted proteins | sample Munlansysbiofilm_FD_192503 | JGI IMG/M metagenome (GOLD analysis project Ga0265295, IMG submission 192503) | Leachate microbial communities from a municipal landfill in Southern Ontario, Canada - Methane capture system biofilm | ecosystem: Engineered > Solid waste > Landfill > Unclassified ... | reverse complement strand
CATATTGAGCAGAAACACCAATTGAAATAGCAAGACCTTGTACAAATGCTAAAAATAATGCTAAGTATTTTGTTACTTGATTGATTTTTTCTTTACCCGAAGGTCCTTCTTCAGACCATTCTTTTAATTTTGGAACAATATCCATTTGTAATAATTGAATAACGATACTAGCTGTAATATATGGTGAAATACCTAAAGCTAATACTGAAAAGTTTGATAAAGCACCGCCACTATATATATCTAGAAAACCAAATAAATTATTTGAATCAATACCTGATGTTATCAAACTAACATCAATAAATGGTAAATGAATAAAATAGCCAAGTCTCCAAATAGTTAAGAAAACAGCAGTGAATAAAATCATTATCCATAATTTCTTACTTTTTAAAATTGCTTTAGCCAATTAAATCACCTCGATTTTCCCACCAGCATTAACAATTGCTTGTTCTGCTGACTTAGAAAATTTATCGGCAATAACCGTCAACTTTTTATCCACATTTCCTTTTCCCAAAACTTTAACATTTTTATATTTCTTATTAACTAAACCTGCTTCGTATAGTAACTCTTTATTTACAATTGTGCCTTCTTCAAAAATATGTAATTCACCAACATTGACACAACCAAACTCAACTCTATTTATGTTTGTAAATCCTCTTTTTGGAAGACGTTTAAATAATGGAGTTTGTCCTCCTTCAAATAAAGGTCTAACTCCGCCACCGCTTCTTTGGTTTTGACCATCATGACCACGACCACTTGTTTTTCCGTGTCCACTTCCAGTCCCTCTACCTACGCGTTTCTTTTTATGTCTAGCACCTTCAACAGGCTTTAAATCATGTAATTGCATTGTTAACCTCCTAACCTTCAATAACTTCAACTAAATGGCTCACAGTAGCAATCATGCCTCTGATAGCTTCATTATCCGGTTTAGTTACTTGTTTGTTAATTTTTGTTAATCCCAAAGCTTTTAAGGTTTTAACCTGATTAGGCTTATGAGTTATTCCACTTTTAACTAATTTAATTGTGATTACTTGTTCTTTAGCCATACTTTTAACCTCTAATCTCGTCAACAGATTTGCCTCTAATTTCAGCAACTTCTTCAACATCTCTTACAGACTCTAAACCCATAAGAGTTGCTCTAACTATATTAACAGGTGAAGATGAACCCAAAGATTTAGAAATGATATCTTCAATACCAGCAAGTTCTACAACTGCACGTACAGGTCCACCAGCAATAACACCAGTTCCTTCTACTGCAGGTTTAAGATATACTCTTCCAGCACCAAAAACTCCAGTAACTTCATGTGGAATTGTATTTCCAACAATTGAAACATTAATTAAATTCTTTTTAGCATCCTCAACAGCTTTCTTTATTGCATCAGGAATTTCAATTGCTTTTCCTGTTCCTAGACCAACTTTGCCTTTTTTATCACCAACAACTACAACAGCACTAAAACGATATCTACGACCGCCTTTTACAACTTTTGTAACGTGATTAATACTGACAACTCGTTCCTCAAATTGCTTTTCTTCTTTCACAAAAGCATCTTTCTTTGTTTTTCTTTTATCTTGTCGCATAGTACCTCCTAAAATTTCAGCCCGGCTTCTCTAGCAGCATCAGCTAAAGCTTTTACACGACCGTGATATAAATAACCACCACGATCAAAAACAACTTTTTCAATTTTTTTATCAATTGCTCTTTTTGCAACTAATGCTCCTACTTGCTTTGCAGCTTCAATATTAGATCCATTCTCTAATTTAAGCTCTTTATCAATAGTTGAAGCACTTACTAAAGTAACTCCTGCAACATCATCAATTATTTGAGCATATATATTAGCATTCGATCTAAAAACATTTAATCGAGGTACAGCCTGAGTTCCCTTAATGTTTTGGCGAATTCTTAAATGTCGTTTTACACGACTAGCATTTCTCGAATTATTTTTACTCATTTTACTGTCCCTTTCTACTTAGCTTTCTTTCCTTCTTTGCGACGAACTACTTCATCCTTATAACGGATACCCTTACCCAAATATGGTTCTGGTTTTCTAATTGCTCTTATTTCCGCAGCAAATTGGCCAACTTTTTGTTTATCTATACCTTGTATTGAAAACTCTGTTGGTGAAGAAACCACAACTGTTATCCCCTCAGGGAGTGGCATTTCTACTAAGTGAGAATAACCAGCACTAATAACTAGTTTTTTCCCTTGAAGAGTGGCTTTATAACCAACACCTTCCATAAGTAATGTTTTACTATATTCAGTAGTAACACCTTGTACCATATTGTGCAGTAAAGCTCTAGTAGTGCCGTGAAGAGTTTTATCTTCTATTGAATCACTTGGTCGTTCAACCTTCAAAATATTTCCATCAATGATAACTTTCATTTTTGCATTAAAACCAAAAGATAATTCTCCCTTTGGTCCTTTAACAACAACAAAATTCTTATCATCTACAGAAACATTTACTCCTTCAGGTATTGTGATTGATTTATTCCCGACTCTAGACATTTTACTTCCTCCTTAATTACCAAATGTAGGCAATAACTTCTCCACCCACTTTTAATTTGCGGGCTTCTCTATCAGTCATTACTCCATTTGATGTTGAAACGATTGCAACGCCTAAACCGTTTAAAACTCTAGGCATTTCACTTGCTCTGGCATAAACACGCAATCCTGGTTTAGAAATACGTGTAATACCTTTAATTACTTGTTCTTTATTTTCAGTATATTTTAAAGTAACTTTTAAAAGACCTTGTTTATTGTCTTGAATTTCTTCAATGTTTCCAATAAAACCTTCATCTTGCATTACTTTTAAAATCTCTAATTTAACATTTGATGCTGGCATCTCAACATCCGGATGCTTTCTGTGATTAGCATTACGAATTCTTGTGAGCATATCAGCAATTGGATCAGTCATTCCCATATGATAGCCTCCTTCTTACCAGCTTGCCTTTTTAACACCAGGGATTTGTCCCTCTTGTGCTAATTCTCGGAAGCATATACGGCATAATTTAAATTTACGGAATACTGAATGTGGTCTTCCACAGCGTTCACATCTTGTATATTCCCTTACAGCATACTTTTGTTTTTTCTTATTTTTAATTACTAATGATTTTTTAGCCATAAAATCCTCCTACTTTTTAAACGGCATACCTAATTGCTTAAGTAATTCGCGTCCTTCCTCATCGGTCTTAGCATTTGTAACAATAACAATATCCATACCTCTGATTTTAAGTACTTTATCATAATTGATTTCTGGAAAAATTAATTGTTCCTTAATACCAATAGTATAATTACCGTGTCCGTCAAATGAATCCTTACTCAATCCTCTAAAATCACGAACTCTTGGAAGTGCAGCAGAAACTAATTTATCATAAAAATCATACATTCTCTCACCACGTAAAGTAACTTTACAGCCAATTGCAACACCTTCTCTTAATTTAAAAGCAGCAATTGATTTTTTAGCCTTCGTAATTATTGGTTTTTGACCAGTAATTACAGTTAAGTCTTCTACAGCAGCATCTAACAATTTTGAATTATTTATTGCTTCACCAACACCTATATTAACAACTATTTTCATAAGTCTAGGAGCTTGCATGATTGAAGTATATTTAAATTTTTTAACTAACGCAGCTTTAACTGTTTCATCATAATAACTTTTAACTCTATTCATTATATCCTCCTACTTATCCAATACATTGCCTGTTTTTTTAAAATAACGTACTTTTTTACCATCAACAATTTTCATCCCAACTTTAGATGCAATATTATCTTTTTTTGTATCAACTAATTGTACATTAGATATAGCAATTGGAGCTTCTTTCTTAATAATTCCACCATCAGGATTAGCGTTTGATGGTTTTGTATGACGAGAAACAATGTTTACTCCTTCAACAACAACTTTATCAGACTTAATTAGTATATTAAGTACTTTTCCTGTTTTACCTTTGCTATTTCCGCTAATAACTTTTACAGTATCACCTTTTTTTATAAACATAAATATCCTCCTTACAGAACTTCAGGAGCAAGAGAAATAATTTTCATAAATTCTTTATCACGAAGTTCTCTTGCAACTGGCCCAAAAATTCTTGTTCCTTTTGGAGTCTTATCATCACGAATAATAACTGCGGCGTTATCATCAAATTTGATATATGATCCATCTTTTCTTCTCAAGCCGTATTTAGTTCTTACAATAACTGCTTTTACGACTTCACCTTTTTTCACAGTACCACCAGAAGATGCAGATTTAACTGTAGCAACAATAATATCACCAATGTTTGCATATCTTCTTCTTGTACCGCCTAAAACTTTAATTGTTAAAATTTCTTTCGCGCCTGAATTGTCAGCAATTTTTAATCTCGTCTCTTGTTGTATCATAAATTCCGCCTCCTACAACTGAATAGCTTTCTCTATAATTTCAACTAAACGAAAATGCTTAGTTTTTGATAATGGTCTTGTTTCCATAATCTTAACTTTATCACCAAGCTGACATTCATTTTTTTCATCATGCGCAGTTAATTTACTACTTCTGATTACTCTTTTGCCATAAATTGGATGGCGCTTCGCCCTAACAATTTCAACTTTTATAGTTTTGTCATTACTTACAGATACAACTGTACCTGTATAAATCTTTCTACTATTTCTTTCCATTATGGGCCTCCTTACTTAAGAGCCTTTCCGCGCTCGTTTAATACTGTTAACATTCTAGCAATTTGCTTTTTTGTTTTACCAATTTGGGCAGTATTTTCTAGTTTACCAACAGCTGCCTGAAAACGTAAATTAAATAATTCTTGTTTTAGTTCACCAATTTTATTATGAATAGTAACTTCGTCTAATTTTCTAATTGCATCAGTCTCAGTAACTTTTTTAGCAGCAGATGCAGCTTCAACTTTTTTTGCTCTAGCCATTGATCTCACCACTTTCTTTCTTTATAAATTTGGTTCTTACAGGTAACTTGTGTGATGCAAGTCTTAATGCTTCTTTTGCAATTTCTTCACTTACACCTGCAATTTCATAAATAATAGTTCCCTTTTTAACAACAGCTACGAAGCCAACAGGACTACCTTTACCTCCACCCATACGCACTTCTAAAGGTTTCTTTGTTTGTGCCATATGGGGAAAAACTCTTAACCAAACTTTTCCTAAACGTTTCATATAACGTGTTAAAGCAATACGAGAAGACTCAATTTGTTGTTGTGTAATCCATGCTCCTTCAAGAGAAACAAGACCATAATCACCAAAATTAATTTCTTTAGCGCCTTTTGCCTTGCCTTCATAACTTACTCTATGAGGTCGGCGATACTTTGTTCTTTTTGGCATTAACATAATTACTCAGCCTCCTTTACGTTTTTCTTTGTCGGTAAAATTTCTCCTTTACAAATCCAAACTTTTACTCCTAATTTTCCATAAGTAGTATTAGCCTCTGAAACTGCGTAATCTATATCAGAACGTAAAGTATGTAGAGGAACTGTTCCTTCACTATACCCTTCGCGACGAGCCATTTCAGCACCACCAAGACGACCAGAAACAGCGGTTTTGATTCCCTTTGCTCCTGCTCTCATTGCTCTTTGGATAGCCATTTTTTGTACTCTTCTAAACGATGCACGATTTTCCAATTGTTCAGCGATATTTCTTGCAACTAATGTTGCATCAATATCAGGATTTTTTATATCTAACACAGTTAGATATACTCTTTTACCAGTAATATTTTGTAACTTTTCAACAATCTCATTTTTTGTTGATCCTTCACGGCCAATAACCACTCCTGGTTTAGCTGTATATATTGTCAACATGATTTTTGTTTTAGTTCTTTCAATTTTAACTCGAGAAACAAATGCTCTTTTATAGAACATATCTATTTCTTTTCTAATTTTTAAATCTTCATGTAATAGAGTAGGAACTTCTCTTTTGCTTGTATACCATTTTGAATCCCAATCACGAATTATGCCAAGACGCATTCCTTTTGGATTGACTTTTTGTCCCATTGAGGTTCCTCCTATTCTTTCTCAGCAACTACTACTGTAATGTTGCTGGTTCTTTTTAATATTTGATTAGCACTACCCTTTGCTCTTGGTAGGAAACGTTTAAGTGTTGGACCTTCATCAACAAATATTTCTTTTATAAATAATTTGTCTTTATCCATATTATTATTATTTGTTGCATTCGCAACAGCAGATTTTAATGCTTTTTCAATCGGTTTCGTCGCTCTTTTTTCAGTCAACTTTAAAATCGCATATGCTTCCATTAATTGTTTGCCTCGAATTAAGTCAACTACTAGTCTAACTTTTCTAGGAGCAATACGAACAGTTTTTGCTATAGCTTTAGCTTCAATTTTAGCTTCCATATTTCATATCCTCCTATTAAATACCTTTTTTATCTTTTCCATGTCCACGGAAAGTTCTTGTTGGAACAAATTCACCCAACTTATGCCCTACCATATCTTCAGTTATATAAACTGGAACATGTTCTTTACCATTATATACAGCAATTGTAAAACCAATAAACTCAGGGAAAATAGTAGATCTTCTCGACCAAGTTTGAATAACTTTTTTATGTGAAGCACCTTGTTGTTCCATAACTTTCTTTAGTAGATGGTCATCAACAAAAGGTCCTTTTTTTAATGATCGTGCCATTTATTTTCTCCTTTCCTTATTTACTAGAACGACGATGTACAATCAAGTCGCTAGATTTTTTCTTAGTTTTTCTTGTCTTCTTACCCATAGCTAATTTACCCCAAGGTGTAAGTGGAGCTTTACGGCCAATTGGCGTTTTTCCCTCACCACCACCATGTGGATGATCATTTGGATTCATAACTGAACCTCTAACAGTAGGTCTAAATCCAGTATATCTTGTTCTTCCTGCTTTTCCTATATTTACCAATTCGTTATCTTTATTACTAACAGTACCAATAGTTGCGCGACAATCATTTAAAATTTTACGCACTTCACTACTAGCTAAACGAACAAGAACATATCTTTCTTCACGTCCTAATATTTGAGCGCTTGTTCCTGCAGCTCTAACAAGTTGGCCACCATGTCCTGGATATAATTCAATATTGTGAACATTTGTTCCAACAGGAATTTTATTAATGGGAAGTGCATTTCCAATTTTAATATCAGAACCTTCTCCAGATACAATTTCCATTCCTACTGTAAGTCCACTAGGAGCTATGATATATCTTTTTTCACCATCAACATAATTAATTAAAGCAATAAAAGCTGAACGATTTGGATCATATTCAATTTCTGCTACTCTACCAATAATATTATCTTTATTTCTTTTAAAATCTATTAAACGATATTTTCTTTTGTGTCCTCCACCGCGGTGACGAACAGTAATTCTTCCTGTGTTATTACGTCCTCCTTTTTTCTTTAAAGGTTGTAATAAGCTTTTTTCAGGAGAAGAAGTTGTAATTTCATCATAAGTTAATGTTGTCATATTACGACGACCATTAGTGGTCGGTTTATATTTTTTAATACCCATGTTTTCCTCCTATATTTAGCAACTCTTAGATCTCAAAGACATCTAGAGTTTGTCCTTCCTTCAAAGTAACTATTGCTTTTTTAACCGCTGGACGTAATCCCTCGTGTTTTCCCACACGACGAAGTTTTCTAATACAGTTAATTATTTTTACAGATGTTACCTCAACTTCAAATGCAGCTTCAACAGCGGCTTTGACTTCAACTTTATTAACACCAGCTTTAACTTCAAATGTATATTGTCCTTGTTCTACTAACTTGCTTGTTTTTTCAGTAATAATAGGACGTCTTATAATTTCATAAGGATTTTTCATTATTTCAATACCTCCTGATATTTTTCAACAGCAGCAGTAGTTAAAACATACTTTTCAGCATTAATAAGATCATAAACACTTAAATGCGAAAGTGTTTGAACATAAACACCAGGAATATTTCTACTTACTAAGAATAAATCATAATCATCTTGTGCTAAAACAACAATTGTTTTATTTTGATGAACATTTAAATTCATTAATACATTTGCAAAATTCTTTGTCTTTTGTTCTTGTAATTCAATCTTATCAATTATAATCATATTATCATTTGCGAATCTATCTGATAAAAGTGATTTAACTGCAATTGAAGCCACCTTTTTGTTAACTTTTTTTGTATATTTTCTTGGGTTAGGACCAAAAACTACGCCACCACCAACCCATTGTGGTGCTCTAATTGAGCCCTGACGAGCTTTTCCAGTTCCTTTTTGACGCCATGGCTTACGGCCACCGCCTCTAACTTCATTACGATTTTTTGCTTTTGCAGTTCCTTGACGCATTCCGGCTCTTTGAGCATAAACAACATCGAATACAACTTGCATATTAGGTTCAATTGCAAATATCTCTTCCGCTAGTTCAATTGTGCTTACTTTTGCACCTTCTTGATTTTTAACATCAACACTTAACATATGTGTTTATCTCCTTTCTAAGCCAATGCTTCAGGGTTTATAGCAGAACTATTACTCTTAACTGCATTTGATACAATTACATAAGAGCCTTTTGGTCCTGGAACATTCCCCTTTATTAGCATAACATTCTTTTCTAAATCAATTTTAACAATTTCCAAATTTTGCATTGTCTTTTGTTCTCCGCCCATTCTACCAGGCATTTTTTTGTTTTTAAATATACGAGCTGCATCAATTGCGCCCATAGATCCACTTCCTCGATGATAGCCTGAACCATGTGCTTTTGGTCCAATACTGTAATTATGACGTTTAATACTTCCGGAATATCCTTTTCCTTTAGAAGTTCCAGTTACATCAACTAATTCACCTTCTATAAATATATTAGGTTTTACTACTTGACCTACTTCAAACGCTAGCATGTCTTCCCCAGCGATTTCTTTTACGAAGCGCTTAGGGGTTGTGCTTGCTTTAGAAGCATGTCCTTTTTCTGGTTTAGTGCTTCGAGATAATTTCTTTTCAGCATAACCAATTTGCACAGATGAATAACCATCTGTTTCCACAGTTTTCTTTTGTAATACAACATTGCCACTTACTTCTATAACAGTGACAGGTACTAAAGCACCATTTGCTGCAAACACTTGTGTCATTCCGACTTTTTTACCTAAGATTCCTTTGGCCATGAGTTTCTCCTTTCTCTAAAATAAACATCATCATACTATTTCAAAATAATATCCACACCAGATGGAATTTCCAAATGAATAAGTGTGTCCATAGTTTTTGGAGTAGTTTCTAAGATGTCAATTAATCTTTTATGAGTTCTTCTCTCAAATTGTTCACGACTATCTTTGTGCTTATGAGGCGATCTAATAACCGTAAAAATTTCTTTTTCAGTAGGAAGAGGAATAGGACCAGATACTTTTGCACCTGATTTTTTCGCTGCTTCCACAATTTTCTTTGCAGATTCATCTAATAATCTGTGATCGTAAGAAATAAGTTTAATTCTTAAAACTTGTTTTGCCATTTTTTTCACTCCTTCGTTACATAATTAATTTGTAGCTTCGACTCAATGCGAATTACTTGATAGCAAGAGGTATAGGCAACGCACCCGTGCGTATCAACAACCTCGCACATCTATGTCTCTCTTTAAGCCTTGTATATTATACCAAATAAAAAAAATAATGCAAGAAAAATATAAATTATTTTATATCCAATAATATTTATTGTTTTTTCTCATATATTTTGTTAACAATAATTAAATTTAAACCTATATACCTAATCAAATTTTCAATAATTATTATCCATAATCATAATAAAACATTAAAAAATATATTAATATTCTTCTGAATATTTCCTGGTAAAAATATTAAAAACTGCCCACAAATGTGGGCAGTAATAATTCATTTTTATTTAATTATATAATTAACTCCACGCCAAACATTCATAAATGTTGCCAATGGATATTCATAATAAACAAACAAATCATTTCCAAATCTACTATTTATGTTTGGATCATTAGTAATAACATAAGTTTGTCCGTTAGTAATTCTATAACCTCGAACAACAATTAAATGACCTGCAGTTGTATATAACCCCATATTGCCTTTTACCGATGCTGAAATAGGTCCAACTTCTAATAAATGTTTTTGTAATTCTGCAAAAGAATACATTTTATTAACAAAAGTCTCTTCTCCATAAGCACTCATACCCACAGTATTATAAACCCAATTACCATAAATATTGGCACCATAATCTTTAAATAATCCAGCAATATATCGATGCTCATATTCTGAATCATATTCTTCAAAATTATGCCCCTTATATTTTAACAACATTGTTGAAGAAGTAATGCTACATATAGAGTTTCCTATTACCGGAACTTCATTTTGATTCAACAGCGGAACATCATAATCAACAAAATCAGGAAATCCTGTTGTATCAACCGGATATGTATAATTAGGAATAGTTAAAGCAACCGCAACTAGTAATAATTTAGGAGATTCATCTAGAGATGCATTCCTTCTCAAAGTTACTTTATATTGATATGCAACTGCCGTTTTTGAATTTAAAATTACAACTTCATCAGTTGATAATTTAGCAATTGAATCAGAAGAATCAATAGATTTATTTTGCAAACCTAATCCCCATTTTTGATAAGAGAAATATTTACTCCATATACCATCAACTTTTACTTTAATTTCAATTTCAACAGTGCCTTTCATTGAACTAATTGCTGCCCAAGACGCTACCAACCTCTCAAATCCTATTGTATTAAATTCACTTGATACATATGTACCAGTCGTTTTTCCTTCATCTAAAACTAATCTTTCATCTTCTAAGTGTACATCTACCATACTCATTAAATTATAATCTTTAGCGTAATCTTGATAATTATGACCCATAACCTGTTTCCCTTCTATTGCAATTGTTTTAACTATAAATAATTTTGTTAGTGTTTCTTCTCCAGAATATAGAGTTAAAGATAATGTTACATTTTTTTCAATACTAGTTAAATACACTATTCCATCAGTTGTAATAACACCCTCATCACTACTTGTCCACTCGCCAGTCACACTATAATCATAAACAGTTTCCAAATTTAAGTTTGTTCCTACAACTTCCGGTATTTCGATAGTATTAATAATCATATTTAACCTAACAGAATCAGGAATAGGTTTTGCAATAACCTTTATTTCTTTTTCCGGATAGCTGCCAGCAGCAAATAATGCAGAAAGAGTTACTTCAGTATCAACAGAAACAAAGCTATATTTACCTGAACTACTTATAACATCTTCATTATATGATAACCAAAGAATTTCATATCCCATAAAACTACTTGGCAATTCTATATCCACATATGTTTCCTCAATACCTAAATCAAATAATTCAGCTACTTCTTCCACATCATAACCCAAAACAACTATATTTTTTTCAATCATTTCAATGCGATTTTCTAATATTCTTTTTATAACAATTAATACTTCTTCATCGTTATTATCTCTATTAATAATTCCATCATAACTTATAATATCAGGCTTTGAAATATTATATTCTAAGATTATATCTTCATTGTTTATATTTACTGTTGAAGGAAGATATATATTATTTTTTGTTTCCAACGGAATATTTATGCTTGAAACAGCCTCTAAAAACTCAAATGAATTTTCTATAGCACTTATTGTTATAATATAATCAAACTGCTTTACCTCATCAAGATATGATAAAGTTAATGTTAAAACAACCGACTGTTCATAAGTTTTAAAAACTACTTTCCCATCATTACTTAATGCATCTGGTTCACTACTTTCCCAGGAACCTTGAACACCATAAGAGAAAGAACTATCCAATTGAATCACATCATCTTCTGCTATTATTGAGGGAATAACTATAGAGGAATGAACAAAGACCAATCTATCTTCTGGACTTGTTTTTTTAACTAAAACAGCAAAATCCTTAGAAGCTAAAACTTTATCATTCTTTTCAAACTTTACTGTCAAAGTAATATTCTCATCTTGATCAATAGGATAGTAATTACCTTTATCATCTATAACTTCTTTATTAGACGAAACCCAAGTTAAATCAAATCCCGAATAACTAATAGGCAAATTAATATTACTTTCTATTGTTTCAATTCCTAAATCAAAAGAATCTTTTGCTTCTAACGCTGCAATTATATCTTCTGACATTTCTGTTTTAGAACTAGGCACTAAAACATTATATTCTTTTATATAAACATGTTTTTCTCTATCAGCAACAACCTTAATCACAATATTTTCATCTTTATCACTTCTAGTTACTTGACCCTTATTATCTAAAACATCTTCATTACTTGAATAATAAGTCAAATTATATTTTTGATCTAAATTATCATTCATAGTATATAAAAAAGTATAATCTTCATATATAATTTCCGGTATAGACAAATCGCTTAAAACACCCTCTTCAAAAGGTCCTTTTAATACCAAAATCATATAATCTCTTTGATAAGTTTTTTTATCAAATTCCATAGTTACAGAAATAGTAACTTCTTCATCTTTGTCTATTTTTCCTATTTTCCCAGTAATAGTCAAAATGTTTGAGTCACTAGAAGAATAATTAAGTTGATGAGTATTGTTATCATTATCAACAAACTGAGTTGGAAAACTGACATCATCATAAATAAACTCTGGAAGTATAAAGTCTTTTAAAGCTCCTTCTTCTATTTTTGAAGGAGTACATCCCCAAAGAATAAATAGAAACATACTAAACATAATAATAGTTATTTTTTTCATTTTAATCACCTAAAGTATTATAACATAATACAAATAAAACACAAAAGGAAAAGCCGAGTTTTAAAAATAAAACTCGGCTTTTGAAGGGGGGGTGCGTTGAATTTATTCAACGCAGAGGGATAAGTACAACCTAAGTTGCTTATAAATAATACCTTAATTACAGATAATTGTCAACACTTGTGCATTTTTTCTTTGAGTTCTAATTTTTAAAGTGTATAATTATAATATGGAGGTTAATCATGAACACTATAAAAATTGATAAGAACATGAACATTACAAAATTTTCTTGTGAAAATATTACTTGGTATAATACCAAATCAAATTTTCAAGTCAACGGAAAAATGGCCTCTTCTTTGCTGTACTCAAGATTACCAGATAAAATTAAAACTACAAAAGAAATTAAATATCTTGCAAAACATTCATCTGGTTTATACATCGACTTTACTACTAATTCTACATCCATTAATCTACATGTTAAAACATCTAGTTCTTCATATATGGCCCATATGACCGCCATAGGTCAAATAGGCATTGATTTATACTATAAACAAAATAATAAATATATCTTTATTGCTACAACTAAAATAGATCAAAAAGAATATTTAATAACATTGATAAAAAATTTGTTACCTGAAACAAGATCATTTAGATTATATTTGCCTTTATATATTACATTAGAAGAACTAGAAATAGGAATAGACCAAAATTCCACAATACAATCTAATACAAATATTATTAAAGACAAAATAGTTACTTATGGCACATCAATAACTCAAGGCGGTTGTGCAACTCGTCCAGGAATGAGCTATCCCTCAATTCTTGGAAGACTAATTAATTATGAAATTATAAATTTAGGGTTTTCTGGTAATTGTCATTTAAATTTAGAAATTGCTGAACAAATTACAACAATTAAAAACTTAAAATATCTTATAATTGAAGCTGAAGCAAATATAAATGACCCTAAAATAATTAAAGAAAGGTTACCATTATTTTTAGAAATACTCCTAAACAAAATGAGAAACTTAAACATTATTGTTATTTCTCATTTTCCTGATGCTTTTGAATTAATCGATGAAAACACAAGAAAAACTCGTAATGAAACAAGAAAAATTCAAAAAGATATATGTGAAAAATATAATTGCAACTTTATTTCTGGAATAGATATATTAAAAGAATACTCATTTGATGAATCTGTTGATGGCACGCATTTAACTGATTTAGGATTTTATAAAATAGCAACCTATTTAAAAAATTACATAACCGATATCGACAAATAATTATTAACAAATAAAAAACGCAGTATTATTAACTGCGTTTTTATTTTCTAATTCCTCTTTTTTGTTTTAAAATTGTTCCACCTGAAATACTATCAACATTATTTTCAGCAATTAAAGCTGCTGGTTCTATTGCTAAAATCTGTTGTTTTATCTCAACAACATTTTTTCTGTTGATATATATTATTATTAACATTTTTACTCCACTAGCTCCTTGAGCATCTATTGTTGTCACTCCAACTTTCTTTGATCTAATTAATGTAGTAATCTCTTTAGCAACATCATTATCAACAATTATTTGTAACATTGTTTGTCCGAACGCTAAACGTTTTTCAATTATTGAACCTAAAAAAACTCCAACCGAATATCCTAAAGCATATATTATTCCTTTTAAAGGAGCTTCACTAATATTTGCAATTACCACAGAAGCAACAAATACCCAAATTAAAACTTCAATAAAAGATAATATTGCTCCTTCTTTTTTATATCCTCTATTTACAATTATAATTCTAACTGTAGATATTGAAATTTCAACCACCTTAAAAATAAAAATAATTAACAACTCCCACCAAGGAGTTGCAGTCATAAAATCAACAAACCATTCCATATATTCACTCTCCATATATATAATATTATATAGTAACAAAATTATTATGCAATATAAACACAATAATAATTCTACAAAACATATAATAAAAACCAGCTAAAATAGCTGGTATTAAAAATCAATGGCGCACCCAGCAGGAGTCGAACCTGCAACAATCACCTTAGGAGGGTGAGACTCTATCCATTGAGCTATGGATGCATGGATGGGATAATTAACCCACCATTTATTTAATTATTCTCCTTCTCATGTTTGATGACATTGTGCCTCCAGATATATCAACAATATCATTTTCGGCAATTAAAGCAGATGGAGCTTGATGAAGTATTTCGTTTTTTAAACTTTCTGCTCTTTTTCTACTCACATAAATCATAGCAATAGTTTTATTACCAGAAACTCCTTTTGCTGCAATGGTTGTAACACCAATTTTTTTCTTTCTAATATCAGAAACTATTCCTTCAGACAATTCACTTGGTAAAATCACTTGAATCATAATTTTACCAAAAGCAAGTTTCTTTTCAATAATTGATCCTACATAAATTCCTACAGCAAAAGCCAAAGAATAAATAATTCCTTTAAATGGTTCTGCAGCTATATTTACAATAACACGAGAAGCAATAAATATCCACAAAATAACTTCAATAAAAGCTAAAATTGAACCAATCAATTTATACCCTCTATTAACAATAATAATTCTTACAGTCATAATTGCAACTTCTAACATTTTACATCCAAAGATAATTACCAATTCCCACCAAGGTGTTGCTGTAAAAAAATCAATCAACCATTCCATTTTTAAATCTCCTTAACTTAACATTTTGTATTCTATCACATAATTATTAATAATGAAAGAAAAAGAAGGCTTTTGCCTTCTATTCTTTAACTGCATTTCTTAACTCTGCTAATATATCCTTATTACATGTTTTACTAATATTACATGAACCACAATTAGCATTACAACTTTTTTTATTTTTAATTACAGATTTAATAATGAAGAAAAAGATAATTGCAAGTAATAACGATATAATAATTGTTGCTAAATTATTTATTAAGAATTCTACCATTTATATTTTTCCTCCTTTTTATAATTAAATCTGGTCTTACAATCATAAAAACAAACAAGATAATTACTAAAACAGCTATTAATGAACCTAAACTAAATCCTAACATAAACATCATACCTATTTGGAAAATCATAAACGAAACTAAATAAGCAAACACCGTTTGATAAGCTATTGCAAAAACCATCCATTTAAAACTTCCCGCTTCTTTTTTAAGTGCTCCAATTGCAGCCACACATGGCGCACACAGTAAATTAAATATTAAGAAGGAATATGCGGACAATGATGTAAAATCAACGCTCAAAACTTCCCAAATTTCTACACCATTTGCTGTTATTTCAGTAAAACCATACAAAACACCAAATGTACCAACAACATTTTCCTTTGCAATTAAACCTGTAAATGTAGCAACTGTTGCCTTCCAGTCTCCCCATCCTAATGGAGAAAATAATACTGAAAATGTTCTGCCTATATCAGCAAGCATTGATTCGTTTTCTGTAACCATTGATAATCGCCAACTAAAATTTGATAAAAACCACACTACAACTGCAGCCAGCAAAATAATTGTTCCTGCTTTTTTCACAAATGATTTTAATTTATCATAGACTAATATTAACAAATTTTTAATTCTTGGCCAATGATAATTAGGTAGTTCCATAACAAAAGGAGATGCATCTCCCCTAAATATTTTAATTTTTTTTAAAATTATGCCTGAAATTATAATCGCTATTATACCAACAAAATAAGCTGATGGAGCAATTAAAAATTGATAACTTGCGCCTCTAAACATAGCTCCCGAAATTAAAGCAATAATTGGCAATTTAGCACTACACGGCATAAATGATGTAGTTATCATTGTAATTCTTCTTTCACTTCTGTTGTCAATTGTTCTTGTAGCCATAATTCCTGGAACAGCGCATCCGGTTGATATCAACATGGGAATAAACGATTTTCCCGATAAACCAAATTTCCTAAATATTTTATCTAATATAAAAGCAATTCTACTCATATAACCAGTATCTTCTAAAAACCCTAACAATAAAAACAAAACTAGCATTTGCGGTAAAAACCCTAAAACCGCACCTACTCCACCTATTATACCATCTACAATTAATCCTATTAGCCAACTAGCGGTATTAATATTTGTTAAAAAAGTTTCCACAAAATATGGAATCCCTGTTGGTCCAAAAACAGTATTATTGATAAAATCTGTAAAAAACCCTCCAACACTTGAAATTGCTAAATAATACACAGCAAAAATTATCACAGCAAATATTGGTAAAGCTAACCATCTATTTGTTACAATCAAATCAATTTTTTGACTTATTGTCCTTTTATCCTTATTGGCTTTAACACAAATTAAAGATAATGAACTAGTAACAAAATTATACCTTTGATCAATAATAATTGATTCAACATCATTATTTTCTTTTTTTAATAAATTTATTCTAATATTTTCAATTTTTGAAATTATATTTTCATCTAGTTCACTCTCTTGAGTAATCTTTTCATCATTTTCAAAAAGTTTAATAGCTGTCCATCTATCAACATTAGCTATTTCCATAATTTTAAAAATATTTTGTTCAATTTCATCATCAAACTTCACATTATTAGGTATAAGTTTTTCTTCGTAACTTTTTCTAATTGCTTCAACTAAATCTTTAGTTCCTCTATTTTTAAGTGCTGATATTTCAACAACTTCACAATTAAATAATTTCTTTAAATTATTTGAATCAATTGTATCGCCACTTTTTATAAAAACATCCATCATGTTTAATGCAACAACAACAGGAATTCCTAATTCCATCAATTGAGTTGTAAGATACAAATTTCTTTCAATATTTGTTGTATCAACAATATTTACTATTACATCCGGTTTTTCATTCAGTAAATAATTTCTCGCTATCACTTCTTCTAAAGTATAAGGGCTCAAAGAATAAATTCCAGGTAAATCAACCACTGTAATATCTTTATTTTTTCTTATTCTTCCTTCTTTTTTCTCAACCGTCACTCCTGGCCAATTGCCTACATACTGTGTTGCACCTGTAAGAGTATTAAATAAAGTTGTTTTACCTGAATTAGGATTACCAGCTAATGCTATTTTTATACTCATATTCATCCTCTCTAATTACTAAACTTGTTCATTAAATAAATTCAATTATATCTCCATCGCTTTTACGCAAAGATAACTGATAACCTCTTACGCTAATCTCAATAGGATCTCCCAAAGGAGCAACTTTAATAACTCTAACTTCACAACCTTTTGTAATACCCATATCCATTATTCTTCTTTTAATTGCTCCAGAACCATGTACTCTAATAACAGTAGCAGATTCCCCAATTTTTATATCTCTTAATGTTTTCATATTTTTCTCCTGGTTAGCATACGCTAACTAAGACAATTATACATTATTTACAATTTTTGTCAATTAATATTGTAAGTGAAATTGCTTTCAACATTATAAAAAATATCTATATTTTGTCTTTCTTGTTTTATATTTTGTTTTTTGTTATAATTAATTTGTGGGGTGTTAATAATGAAATTATATGAATCAGCAGAAAATTATCTTGAAAGAATTTTAATGTTAAAAGAAAAAAACGAAAAAGTTCGATCAATAGATATAGCTTTAGACATGAATTTTACAAAAGCCTCCATATCAAGAGCTATGAAAAATTTAAAACAAAATGAATTTATTGTCATTGATAAAGAAGGATACATTGATTTAACAAATAAAGGTTTACTAATTGCAAAAAATATGTTAGAACGTCATCGCCTATTAACTACCTTTTTAATTAAATTAGGTGTTCCAAGTAATATTGCTGCAGATGACGCTTGTAAAATTGAACATGATTTAAGCGAAGACTCTTTTAAAGCAATTAAAAATCATTTTAAAAATATAAAAGCAAAGTAATTAAACTTTGCTTTTTTATTTTATTCTAATTCAAATGCTCCAGTATATAATTGATAATAAATACCTTGTTTTTCAATAAGTTTATCATGACTTCCTCTTTCAACAATTCTTCCTTGATCAAGAACCATAATTACATCTGAATTCATAATTGTAGAAAGCCTATGCGCAATAACAAACACAGTTCTTCCCTTCATAAGTTCATCAGTTCCTTTTTGAACTAATTTTTCAGTTCTAGTGTCAATGGAAGATGTTGCTTCATCGAGAATCATTACAGGAGCATTACTAACTGCAGCTCTTGCAATAGATAATAACTGCCTTTGTCCTTGAGATAAATTCCCGCCATCTCCAGTTAAAACAGTATTATATCCTTCAGGAAGTCTTCTAATAAATTCATCAGCATTAGCAAGTCTAGCTGCTTTATATACATCCTCATCAGTTGCATCTAATTTACCATAACGTATATTTTCCATAACAGTTCCAGTAAATAAACTTGTATCCTGCAAAACAATTCCTAACGAAGATCTTAATGAAGATTTTTTTATCGTATTAATATTTATTCCATCATAAGAAATTTTACCATCAGCAATATCATAAAATCTATTTATCAGATTAGTAATTGTTGTTTTCCCTGCTCCAGTAGCACCAACAAAAGCCAATTTTTGTCCTGGCTCAGCATAAATACTTACATCATGCAAAATCATCTCACTTGTTGGGTAAGCAAAATCAACATCATAAAATCTTATATCACCTTTTAACAAACGGTATTCAACATCCCCATTTTCGCTTGAATACTTCCAAGCCCAGATATCAGTTATATGATCCGCTTCGCTTATAATTCCGTTACTATCTACATTTGCATTAACTAATGTAACAAATCCATCATCAATTTCTTCTGCTTGATCTAATAATTCAAAAATACGTTCCGCACCAGCAAGAGCCATAACAATGCTATTTAATTGCTGTGCCATTTGACTTATTGGATTAGTAAAACTTCTTGATAATTGTAAAAATGATACTAATTTCCCCACACTCATATATAATAAATGCTCTGCGTTATCTTTAAATGTTAACGCTAGTATTGCTCCTATAATAGCAATGGCTGAAAACTGCAACAATCCAATATTGTGCATTACTGGCATCATAGTATTCGCATGTTTATTCGCATTTGCAGCATTTTCCCTTAAATTTTCACTAAGTATTTCAAACTCATTTTTAGCTGTTTCTTCATGATTAAAAACCTTTATAACTTTTTGTCCGTGAATCATTTCTTCAATATAGCCATTTAATTTACCCAATGCTCTTTGTTGGTTTACAAAATACTTTCCACTTTTCTTTGCAATAAATTTAGATACAAATATCATAAATATAACAAATAAAACTACAATTAAAGTTAATAATAAATTGTTAACAAGCATTGATACAAACACCATCAACAATGTAATAGAAAATCTAAATATTTGTGGAAGACTTTGAGAAATCATTTGTCGCAAAGTTTCAGTATCATTTGTATACCTACTCATGATATCTCCATGAGAAGTAGTATCAAAATAATTAATTGGTAATGATTGCATCTTTACAAACATTTCATCTCTTAATTTCTTTAAAGTTCCTTGAGAAACTTTAACCATAATAATATTAAAGATATATGTGGAAATAATTCCACCAATATATATACTCATCATAATTAAAATTACTGTAATTAATCCAGTATATACTGGTTCTACTGTTCCAATTAAAGGTCTGATATAATCATCTACTAAAACTTCTAAAAACAAAGCATTAATTGTAGTTGTTGCTGCAACAATAATAATTAAAACACACACAAGTAATAATGACCATTTATAATCTTTAAATATATATCCAAGTAATTTTCTTAATGTTTTTATTGGATTCTTTGCACCTTTTTTCTTATCAATTATTCTGTGTTGCCCTCTATTCATTAAGCCCACCACCCTTCAATTGTGAAAGATAAACATCTTTGTATATTTCATTAGTTTTCAATAAATTTTCAGGTGTATCAAAAGCATTAATTTGGCCTTCATCCATAACTATTACTTTATCAGCATTACTGATTGATGAAATTCTTTGAGCAATAATTAATTTAGTTGTTGCTGGTATTTCTTCGTACATCGCTTTTCTAATTAAAGAATCAGTCTTAGTGTCTACTGCACTAGTAGAATCATCCAAAATTAAAATTTTAGGTTTTTTTAACAAAGCTCTTGCAATACACAATCTTTGTTTTTGTCCTCCAGATACATTAGAACCACCTTGTTCTAAATAAGTATCATACTTAAGAGGCATTTTTTGAATAAAGTTATCTGCTTGAGCCAATTTAGAAGCATGAATAATTTCTTCATCAGTAGCGTCAGGATTACCCCAAAGAAGATTTTCTTTAATAGTACCACTAAATAATACATTTTTTTGGAGTACCATTCCTACACTTTCTCTAAGTGTTTCAATATCATAATCTTTTACATCAATTCCTCCAACTTTAACAACTCCAATAGTAGCGTCATATAATCTAGGAATTAATTGAACTAAAGTAGATTTTGAACTACCTGTTCCTCCGATTATTCCAATAGTTTCACCAGACTTAATTTTAATGTTTGCATTTTTTAAACACGATGAAGAAGAATTTTTTGAATAACTAAATGATACATTATCAAATTCAATATCACCGTTTACAACTTCATAAATAGGTTCTTCAGAATTGTGTAAATCTTTTTCTTCAACTAATAATTCAACAATTCTTTTTTGAGATGCTCTTGATATAATACTAATAACAAAAACCATTGATAGCATATTCAAACTCATAAGTATTTGCATTGAATAATTCAATAAAGCTGTTAAATCTCCTACTTCCATTCCCCCCGGAACTGCACCAACCTCTATAATCAATTTAGCTCCAAACCAAGATATTAAAAGTGTAATTGCATAAACAAACCCAAGTAACATTGGTGTATTTAAAGCTAATATTTTTTCAATTACTGAAAACTCATTCTTAATCTCTTCAGTTGATTCAGTAAACTTTTCAATCTCGTGCTCTTCTCTAACATAAGACTTTACCGTTCTTATTCCTCTAACATTCTCTTGAACTATATTATTCATCTTATCTAATTTTTTAAAAACCTTTACAAATAAAGGATTCACAAATTTAATTATTAAAAACAACCCCAAAGCAAGCAAAGGAATAGCTGCCAAAAATATCAAAGATATTTTAGCATTAATAATAAAAGCCATAACTAAAGCCCCAGATAACATCAAAGGCGCTCTAATAGCAATTCTAATTGACATTTGATATGCCATTTCTACTCTAGTAACATCAGATGTCATTCTATTAACAATTGAAGATGATGAAAAATGATCAATGTTACTAAAAGAATAATCTTGTGTAGCAAAGAACATATCTTTTCTTAAATTTTTTCCAAAACCTGATGCAGCAAATGCTGCATATCTGCCGCTCAAATATCCAAACAATAAAGTTAGCATAGATAAAATAACTAGCAAACCTCCAAGCTTATATATTTCAGTTAGTGGCTCTTGGTTTTGAACAAGAGTAATAATTTTCCCAATAACCATAGGAATTATAACATCTAATATAACTTCTATAACAACAAAAAAAGAAGTTAAAAAAGCAGGCTTTCTATATTCTCTTACACTTTTCTTAAGTAATTTTTCTATCATAAATTTTGTTCCTTATCTTGAATATTTTTTTTAATTTTATCAACAACATAATAAAATTGCTCTATTTCTTCTTCTGTTAATCCTTGTACAATATTTTGCTCTAATTGATTTATTTCTTTTTTTGCTTCATCTTTAATCATCAATGCTAAATTGGTCAAAACAATCTTCTTAGTTCTTTTATCATAATCTACTTTTTCCCTTATTATTAAACCATTTTTTTCCATAGTATATATAATTTGAGATGTAGTAGATTTTTGCATATGAAACCTCTTTTCAATATCTTTTTGTAAAACATCCCGATCACTATTCTTATAAATAAAACAAATAATAAAATATTGCATCCCTGTAATACTTTTATTTTTTTGAAAAGTTGGAGTATTATCTAAAGTCTTTTTAATTAAATTCGCTAAATATCTTACTTCAAAACCAATTCTTCGCATATTTCCCTCCCGAAAATTGTTCGTATGCGAACATTATATCAAAAAGAAATACTCATTGCAAGAAAAAAAGCACCTAAATAGACGCTTTTAAATCAATTATTTTTTTATATAATAAAAAATGTAACAGCTTTAACCAATCCTAATACTAGCAGTAATTATATTAAATAAATTAATAAAAACTTATTAACATTTATAATAAAATTACTAAAGCACTTAAATAATAATATCATTCCCAAAAAACCCTGATTATTACAATAACTATTTCTATAGCATTATTCAAATACAATCTTTATATCATAGAAAGAAATCTATTTCCTTTTTCTTTTCTTAATAGAATTATTAACCATACCTATTACAATTATTCCACCAACACCAACTAAAAGATATATGTAATTAATTTTAATCCAATTAATTACATCATTTATAATTTTCATTCCTGTTGCTGTAATAGTAATTTTTTTTGTAATCGTTGAATTTGAAAAATTACTTCCAAAAGTAATTTCTATTTCATATTCGTCTGTAAAAACATTAATTTCTGGTTTTTCAATAGTTTTAACAATTACTCCTTCTTCAACATCGATTTCTAAATTTTCAATATTAAAAAGAGGAATTGTAAAATGTGAGTCGTCAATTTTTTTCATTCCTTTAATCGTAAAAACAACTTCTTTTACAACAGGAACAATAACAACATCCTCAGTGATAATACTTGTAGAAGAATAATACTTATTACCATCACTCCATCCAATAAACAACAAATTATCATCTATATTTAAATCTATTGAAAGGATATCTTCAATTGATTCATAATCAATTACAATATTTGCTCCTTCAGCATCTTTAACTATAATATTTGCCTTATCAAAAATAGGTTTAATATCAAGATTTTCTAAGACATTATCATATTCTTGATCCCATTCAATATATTTGTAGCCATCTTTTACAGGAAGAACAAAAGGCTCTAAAGATTTCTCCCCTTCTTTAACTTCATTAGTAAAATAAATTTTATCATTACCATCATAAAAATTAACAATATAATAATTACCAATACTATCCTTATCGAATCTTTTTGTAGCAAGCGGTATTGGCAAAATTTGTTCTTCGTCTAAAATATGTTCATCATCAATAACAGAAAGAAAATAAGTGTATTCTATATTAGATGGATCATTAGGATTAGTGATTGGATCATCCCAAGTAACATCAGTAAAATACCATTCACCAAAAATTTCAACATAATTCCAGGCGTGTTTTTCTCCAGCTTCTCCAGTTGCAACAATATTACCTATATTTATATAATTACACAATATCATAAAAGCTTTAGCGTATCCTTCACAAACTGGAGAATACTTGTTAAGTAAGGCACCAATAGAAGAATGAGCTAAATCTTCAGATTCTTCAGAATAATCATTATTTAAAACTAACCAATCATGAAAAAACTTAACTTTCTCATAATTATAAAGGTAATCTTTTGATTCTTCCACAAGCATTTCTACTTGTATTATATATTTATCAATATCGTCAGTTAATAAATCTTCATCTCCAATATATGTTTCAGAAATGGTTGGTATTAAAGTTAATTCTGTAATTGTTTTTTCACCTAAGAGATTTTCATTATACTTATAACTTGTTGTGTATCCCTCAGTTAACCAAAAAAACTCTAAATGATCTCTCACAAATGCTTGATATGCGATGCCAATTTGATCAAGATATTCATTCAAAGGACCTTCCTTTATTACAAAATGCGCTTCATAATGGTTATCCTTTATAAAAGCATAAAATTGATTATATAAATATTCCCCATAAGAATTTAAACTTATATCATTGTCATAATAAAAAGTAGTAGCTCCCTTTCCATTAATATATATTCTTTCAATTTTTTCACTATATTCAGCAGTTGAAAGTTCACTTATTATTTCAGCTTCTGTTAATGCATTAACATTAGAAATAAAGCCAAACAAAAACATAACTATGAAAAACATTAATATTGTTGAAAATTTAATTTTTTTCATTATACCCTCCACACTTTCCCTCCAGTTATTATAACTTATTTTATATCTTCATGCAATTTAAAATTCTTCATACGATTTTACTAGATATATGATAAACTTATAGGGAGGTATAGCTATGAGAATATTTATTGGAATTTCATTCAATAATAACGTTTTAAAATATTTAAAACAATCACAAGAATTATTGTTATTAAACTTAAAAGATAGTTTAAAAACTCCAATAAATAATTTTCATTTAACATTAGTATTTATTGGCGAATTAGATCTTCCTTCTCTTAACACTGTTATCTCAAAATTAAATAAAAAAACATATAATATTTCGAATTTTACAATACATCTATCTAATCCCAATACTTTTAAAAACACTAAAAACCATATTTTATATATGGATGTAACCGATAAAGAAAATAATTTAGCTCGATTAAGTAAAGCAATCAAAGATATATTAGATTTTAATCATATTTCTTATGATAAAAAACCTTTGAAGCCACACATTACTCTTGCAAAATTAACGAACGCAAGCGCTGTAAACAACCCCCCTATTCTTCCAACTTATAAACCACCTATTCTAATCGACTCTTTTACAATTTTTAGAAGTGATAGAATTAATGGTCTATTAACTTATACCCCCATTAAAAAAATTGAATTTAATAAGGAGAAATCAAATGACTAATTTTATTATTAGAAAAGCAAAAAAAGAAGATTCTCAAACTATTCTTAATTTAATAAACGGCATTGCAAAATATGAAAAAATGGAAAATGAAGTCGTGGCAACAAAAGAGAGCATTGAAAAATCAATTTTTGATTTAAATCAAGCCGAAGTATTAATTGCAGAAGAAAATAATGTTCCTATTGGTTTTGCTCTTTATTTTTACAACTATTCCACTTTCTTTGGAAAAGCAAATATATATTTAGAAGATATCTTCGTGTATGAAAAATACCGAAAAAGGGGATATGGTAAAAAGCTATTCTTTGAAGTTGTAAAAATAGCTAAAGAAAACAATGCTTCCAGAATTGATTGGTTATGCTTGAATTGGAATAAACCCGCAATTGATTTTTATTTAAAATTAGGCGCTAAACCAATGAAAAATTGGACATTATTCCGTTTAACAGAAAATGAAATAAATAACTTAACAAAACAATAAAAACCAGAATTTAATTTTTCTGGTTTTTATTATATAAATATTTATATTTCTGTTATAACAATATCTTCTGTTTTTACTAAGAGGGTTTTATATGTTTTATCCATTAAAATCGCACCAATTGGGGCAGTAATAATAATAGCTAAAACAGAAACCATTAGTATTAATTCTCCATTTTCTATACCCAAGGATAAAGGAATCGCACCAATTGCTGCTTGCACGGTAGCTTTGGGTAAATATGATACCGCTGTAAATAATTTTTCTTTATTATTAAGACTAGTATGAATCAAAGACAAATATACACCACTAATTCTAAAAATCATCGAAATAACAACCAATACAATTGTTAATAAACCCAAATCAAACAACACTCGAACATCAACTAAAGCACCAACTAGAACAAATAACATTATTTCAGCAATAACCCAAATCTTCTCAAACTTAATAACAAGCCTTTTAGATAATATTGGATAAAAATTATTTAAAGAAATTCCAAATGACATTACAGCTATTAAACCACTAATTGCTATTATTTTACCCAAAGTATTTTCAAGTGTTACAAATAAAAACCCCAGAGCAAAAATTATCAAAACCTTAACCGTATCTCTCATATGCAATTTCTTAAAAAATAGCGAAAGCAAAAATCCTACTAGAGCCCCTATTCCAATCCCAGTTACTATAGATACAGGAATATTGATAAGTGTAGAAAATGAAAAACTTTCACCTTGACCCAATTTTAAAAATGAATAAAATAATACAATAACAAATACATCATCCATAGATGCGCTAGCAAGTATCATTTGTGGGATTTTCTTATTCTGTCCATAACCCTTATCAATTAAACTAATCATCTTGGGCACAACAACAGCTGGAGAAACTGCAGCAACTATTGAACCCATAATTAATGCAGTTACATAACTAATATCAAAGAACAAAGGTGCTAAAAAAGTAATTACAATAACTTCAATTGTTGCAGGCAAAAACGATAACAAAATTGCTGGTTTTCCAACTTTTTTTAAATCTTTTATATTAAGAGAAAGCCCTGCCCTAATTAATATTACAATTAATGCAATTTGCCTTAATTCAGTAGAAATATTTAAAACATTATTATCAATCAAATTTAATAAATATGGTCCCATTAATATTCCTGTTAATAACATTCCCAATATAGAAGGTAATTTTAATAAATTAAAAATTTTACCTAACAATAAACTTATAATAATAATTAATGATATGCTCAATAACATTTTTCCCTACTAAATAAAAAATCCACAACAAAAAAGTTGTAGAAGTCATTAGCTAATAGCAATTTTAGTAATACTAGGGGAGACATCATTCCCTACAGCTATTATAAACACTTTTAAACATAAGTCAAGATATTATATACAAGATATTATATATCTGTATATTAAATTTATTATACAATATATTAACAAAAGAATGCTAAATATTATTTAGCATTCTTTTTATTAATTAATTTTTTTAACCCGTTTAATATTACTACCATACTCCACGTATCCAATTTACAATACTCAATCAATTTTTGTCTTTCTTCTTCTATATCTTCTGTTGACATATATCTAAATTTAGAATATGCTTCTTGGGCTTCTAGCCCATTTTTGACATCTAAATTTTGGTAACTTAAAGAAGAAAATAATGGGAGAACCTTTTTAATCGAAAAACTACCCCGTAATTTATTATCATAAAAATTGAACAAATCATCATCATATCCTAAATTTTCAAACATTTTCTTATTGCCAACAAGTAAATACATTAAATCAAAAATATGATCATCAATTATTTGCAGTTTCTTTTTATATTCAGGATAAAACTCCATTAATTCTTTAATTCTTTGTTTTTCAAAAGTTTGATTATAAACAATAACTGTTCCGCCATTTTCCAAATCAATTAATTTAATTAACTCCTCACACAACTTTTTTCTACAATCATTATAGTCATTCGCAAGAAATGAAAAATGATCTTTATCGATATCACATATCCCTTCTTTAGTTTCAATATGTAAACTAAATTGAAATAATGATTGAGCGTTTGGGCGTTCTCCAAAAAATCTTGGTAATGGCGACTGAAAAGTTTCAAAATCCAAGTAATATATTGGATATTTAATTATATCAATACCAGCAGCAATTTTATCTATATTAATAAATCTTTCATCATTAACAAAACAACTCCTTTGTAGTTTTGTTTTTTCTGTAGTTAGTTCATCATATGTTACATCCGATAATAACTTTTTCCCATTATTCATATCTTCATAACGCATTTGTCTATAATATTCAATAATACTTCCTTTTGTTTCAAATGGTTTATAACAAATTGGCGTAAACATACAACTTTCTTGCTTTTTATAACCACAATGAGTACCCAGTATTGGAGGAAAATATTTATTTGTTTGAATTAAATTAATTAATTTATTCATATCTTGAATTAAGAATGTTAAATTTTCTTTTACTACATTTGTTACATCAAAAACACTCATTACATAATTGCCATTTTCGTCTTTTGGATATATATTATCAAAATTATTTTTAATATTTAATATGTAATCACTATTTAAAACAGCTAAATAAACTTTTATATTTTTATTTCCAGGATTATTTTTTGTTGATAAATAATATGTAAAGGTTGCATCATATATATACTTACCCACATCACTAAAACGATTATACAAATGTTTTAAATCTTTCTCTGTTTTTTCATCTTTCTTATTTGTTAATTTATAAATACCATCTTCATAGATAAAACGATTATATTTTCCAATTATTGTATTACTTGAACAACTTTTCACTTCTAACAAATAAATACTTTCTTTATCTTCTAAATATCCATCAGCATATGTTTCAAAATAATGTCCTGATTTATCTTTGAATTCTAATTTTGTTTGTTTTTCAACTTCTTTATATTTAAAAGAAAGATTTAATAACTTATTAATGACATTAATTCCTTCTTTTTCAACATCATCATAATATTCTTTCATATAAAATTCTTTATCATTTGCTAAAAGATCATCATATGTTTTAGGATCATACATTAAGTCTAATTTTTCTTTTAATTCTTCTTCTGTAAAATCATTTAAAAAAGCAAATTTTTTATTTCTATATATTTCTAGTAACCCATAATAAGTTTTACATCTTGTAATTTCTTTAAATAACGTTTTATTAATTCTCATAATTATTACCTCAATTAAAATTGTATCACAAAATTTGCTCAAAATATACACCATTTTAATCATATTAATTGTTTAATTAAATCTTATATGCTATAATATTATTGAAAATGATTCTCAATAAGGAATTATAATTTAAGGAGGAAAATTATGGAAGAACAAAACAGATTGCCACTTATAGGTGACGTAGCACCTAGTTTTAAGGCAGTAACAACTCAAGGAAATATTAATTTCCCTGAAGATTTCAAAGGAAAATGGATTATTTTATTTTCTCACCCAGCTGACTTTACTCCAGTTTGTACAACGGAGTTTATGACATTTGCATCAATGCAAAAAGATTTTGATGATATGAATGTACAACTTGTTGGTGTTTCAATTGATTCACTATATTCACACATTGCTTGGCTTAGAAAAATTAAAGACTTAAAATGGAAAAACATGGAAAATCTTGAAGTAACATTCCCTTTAATTGAAGATATTAAAATGGAAGTATCAAAAAAATATGGAATGCTTCAACCTAATTCATCAACAACTCAAGCTGTAAGAGCTGTATTTGTAATTGATCCAAAGGGCATAATTCAAGCTCTGATGTATTATCCAGCATCTGCAGGTAGAAACTTTGATGAAATTAAAAGACTAGTACAAGCTCTACAAAAGAATCAAAACGACGGTGTAGCAACTCCAGCTGACTGGAGACCAGGCGAAGATACAATTATTCCAACACCAGGTTCATGTGGATCAGCAAAAGAAAGAATGGAAGACAAAGCAGAAGATAAATATTGTCTAGACTGGTTCTTATGCTTCAAACGAGAAAAATAATATAAATATTGGGGATGGTTAAAATTAATACCCGAAACACAAAACAAAAACAGATAGTAGCTTCAAATATAAAAAAAAGATTTGATCACCCTACAGCAAATGAAATTTATGAAGATTTAATAAAGCATAATTCAAAAATTGGATTAACCACTATTTATAGAATACTAAATGATCTTGTTGAAGAAGGAAAAATAAATAAAATTATAACTCCTGATCAGCATAGTCATTTTGACTATAATAGAATTAATCATATTCATTTTATCTGTAATAAATGTTTTCACATATACGATATAGACGAAAATGAATTTTCAGAATTAGAATTTAAATTTATGAAAAATAATTATAATATTAAAAATATATCTATTCAAGGAATATGTGAAAATTGTAAAAACTAAAAAAATGCTCTTAAACAATTAAGTTTAAGAGCTTTTTTATTTAATTAAAAATTTAAAGCGTCTAAAACAGATGAAAAATCATACTGTTTTTGTAAACCATCATAAGTAACTAAAACTTTATAATTAATAACACTTTCGTTACCTGGATGATTAATAACCTTTCCTGTATTATCCATAACTGAAGGATTTAAACTAATAAAACTAAAGTCAACATCTTCAAGATATAACCTAGCAAACATTTCAATTTTAATTAAACTAATTAACTCATCCCATCTATTAGCAGTTCTTATAACCTGTGGACAATCTTTTGCAGCAAAATCATAGTGCTGTTTAACTGCATTTATTCCTAAATTATAATCAAGTAATAATTTTGAAACTAGTTTCCCAAGATTACGCATAACCATGTTAAAATCAACACCGTCATAGACACAAGATTCAATACCTATACTGGCAATGTTGCCACCATAATTACAAATCTTCATATACCCACTTTGATACCATGTTGGTGGCATATAATAATAACCATTAATAACATTTACAACTAAGCCTCTATCAATTATATGAGAAGAAGTTAAAGTTTCACCATTACTTCCTTTTGGTGCTAAAATAGTAGATTTTACACCATTGATATTATAAAATCCATCTACACTAATAGTTACTTGAGGATAATAATCTCCATCAAACTCTACTCCTGTTGGAATATCTTCAAATATTCTTGAAGTACCGTCCCCAGCATGCCAACCTATTTCATTAATTGGCAATTGCTGATACGCTTCTTTATCATCGAGACTAAAATGCCAAGATGATTGTGTAGTTTTAGTTCTAATAAACTCATCTAACCCTTTTGCAGTTGCACTTGGTGCGGCCATACCTGTATTATGAATAGTAATATATCTAGTAATCTCTCTATCTTTTTCAGAACGAACTAAATGATTTGGAGCAGGCACAATACTTTCAATAATATTTACTTCTTCTTTAGTATAAAAAGGTAAATAACCCATATTATAAGAAGGAACATATGTATACCCTGGTTCACTTCCAAATAATGTAAAAGCTTGATTAGTAATATGTTCTTTATGAATGCTATTTAAGAAATACTCAACAGCTTCCCACATATCAGTATATTCTTCACCAACAACTAAAACAGTATATTGGATTATACTTGTATTATACTGGTTATTTTTATCTATTATACGTAAATACATTGTTGTTTGCATTCCACTTACACCAGGATTTATATATTTACCATCATTAGTAATAATTGACTCATCACCGCTAAACCATTCTAAATTTAAATTATAAAATAAATCTTCAGTAGGCAATTCTAAATCCGCATTAATTGTTCCATTATTACCTAAATACGATAAATATTTTTTTTCAACAACTCTAGCTATTTCATGAATAAACAAACCTTTAACTTTAAGTTTCATATCAACTTCTTTTAATTTAGATCCTATAAACCCAATACTTACTCGCAAAGTAATTGTTGTATCTTGACCCGGTCTTTCTAGAACGCCTTCATTTGTAAAAATATCTTTATCCAATGAATCAAATTGAATAAAAGCGTCTGGATATGTTGTGCTTTCATAACTTATATTCTCATAACTTCTAGCCAAAGGTTCTTTAAATTGAGATTTAAAATCTAAAATTGTATAAGCATATTTTTCAGACAAAACAACCGCTGTAACGCTTTTCTCTTTTGTCTGCGCGTTAATTTCATATTTAGCTATAATTTCCACCTGTTCTTCATCGGCTTGTGGCCAAACATAACCATCAGATAATAACTCCGAATTAGAAATAACAAATTCTAATTTTTTTCCAAAATAAGGCTCTTTATCTGGAAAAGAATACTCATCAAAATAATAATCAGGAATAATCATTTCAATATAATTATTTATTTTTAGTTCTTGATATTGATAATATAAATCTAAATATTTCGAATAATTGCTAATAAACGCTATTTCTTCTAAAGTTAGTTTAACTATTTCTTCTTGAATATCTAAAATAGCCTCTTCATTTTCTAAAGTAATTATTGCTGGAAGAAAAGAAATTTTAATTTCTAACTCTATATATCTTTCATATGAATTCAAAATTTCTTCCTTTTCTTCTAAAATCATTAATTTAGTTACCCATGTTTTTTGAACGTCAGTCAAATTTTCATATTGACTTCTAATCTCTTCAATTTCTTCTTTATCTTCTAAAGTTACTTCCTCAGGAAGACCATCAATCAATCCATCAATTTGAAAAGCAACTGCTTTATCTTTTAGAACATTTATTTTCTCAATAGCAAGAAGAAGTTCATCATAATTTTTAACTAAACTCTTGCCTTCATCATTTAAATTAGTATACATCTCTACAGCAAGAAGGATTTGAGGTTCATCTTCCAATGTTACTTCATTAGGAATATTATCTATTGCTTCAAACACTAATTCATGTGGTTCATTTGCAATCTTCCCATTTACTCTAACTTTATAAATTATTGTTCTTTCTTCTAAAGGAAAACTAATGGTAACAGCAAATGTAATTAATGTATCATTATCAGGTTGATATAAAATTCCTTTATTAGTAAAAACATCTTCATTTAGTGATTTAAATGAAATCGTAGCCTCTGGTGTAGAAGTACTAATAACAGAAATTTCTTCATAATTTTTTTCTAAAGGAAAAGTGAATTGACTCAAAAAATCTCTTAATGGATCAGCATACTTCTTTTCCAAAACAATACTTTCAAGAGTGTGTTTATATTCTTTTCCACTTTTAGTATATTTTGCAGTAATTGTTAAAATCTCATCATCATCAGAAGGCACTAAAAATACTCCATTAACTAAAAACTGATTAGAAAATTCATAACTTATTTCAATTCCATAATCTTTTATATATTTAGGATATGGAAGTTTTTCAATTAAATAGGTAGGATTTATTTCATCTAAATAATTACACACATCTTCATAAATAATATTATCAATATTTGTTTTTAAATCATTATATTTTGTAATATATTTTGTAATACCCACTGGATAAAGTAAATACCTATCAATTAAGATATAGTATTGTTCCAAAAGAAAGTCAATAGATTCATTACTACATTGTAAAGTCTCAAAAGATTCATCAAATTTTAATGCTATAATTTGATACTCTAAATCAATTAAAATATCAATATTAGTAACTTGTTGTTTCTCATTATCCGATAAATTTTCATAAAAACTTCTTACAGCAGTAACTTTCTTTTCGTTTAATTCTTCATTAGCTAAACCATTAATCAAATCAAAAACTTCTGAAGCATTAACACCTTCTCTGTTAGGATCAAATTTATCAATTTTTTTACAACCAAATAGTGAAATAAGCAGAAATAAAACAAGAAACATTTTAATATATTTCATTTTTATCCTCCATAAATCCATAATCCAATCTAGCAACCCTCGTCTTATACTTAAAAATTTCAGTTTTACCCTCATAATTAACCGTTACTTGATAAGAAATTTCTTTTTCTTTATTTGGATGATTAATTATAGCTCCAAAGTTATCCATAACATCTGGATCTAAACTTTTAAAAGAAAATATAACATCATTTAATTGTGTTTTTCTATATAACTCTAATTTTACAAGATGGATAAATTCATCCCATCTTTTGGCTTCTCTAATAACTTGTGGACAATTTTTTGAAGAAAAATCATAATGCTGTTTAATAGCATTAATCCCTAAATTATATTTAATTAACAAATCAGCAGTTAAATTTGCAAGATTTCTCAATACTTTATTAAAATCAACACCTTTATAAACACAAGATTCTATACCTATTCCACAAAGGTTTCCTCCACCTAAATGAAATCCCTTATCATTCAACCATACTTCTGGGTATATATTTCTGCCATCACCCGCATGCCACCCTACTTCATCAATAGGAATTTGTTGAAAAGCTTCTTTATCATCAACACTAAAATGCCAAGAGGCTTCTCTTGTTGTTGTATGTATATATTCATCTAATCCTTTTGCAGTTGCTGTTGGATGAGCCATACCAGTATTATGAATAACAATATAGTTTGTGCTTTTTCTCTTTATATTAGATCTAATTGTAGTATTTTTACTTGGAACGATATGCTCTGTAATCTTTAAGTCATCGACCATACAAAAAGGTAAATAGCCATAATTATAGCTTAATACTTTTTCATACCCTTTTTCATATCCAAAAAGATAAAAAACTTGATTTTTTATTTCATCTTGATGTAACTGATCTAAAAAATATTTAATTTTTCTTATTTTTTCCATATATTACAATACCTCAATTTCGAATAGATTATAGCATAAATTAGTTATTTATGCAATTTATTATTAAAATTCAAAACCCTTTATACTTTTGTATAAAGGGTAATTTTTTAAGCAATTTTACCAGCGATAACTGAACTATAAGTAAATAATTTAGTTTCTCCACCGAATGTAACTTTTACATCATAAGTAACTGTTGTTTGATTTCCAGGATGATTAACAACCATTCCTAATTTATCAAAATAATTAGCTTTTGGCAAATATTCAAAAGTGACATCATTTAGGTACTTTCTTCCATAATATTCAACCTTAACCATATACATAAATTCATCCCATTTGCCCGCTGTTCTAATCGTTTGTGGACAATTTTTTCCAGAAAAAGTTTGATGCTGACGAACTCTATCAGGAGTCAAATCAAAATCTACTAACAACATAGCTGTTAAAGCAGCAGCTTTTCTCATTGTCATCATATAATTACTACCAGCATTTACACATGTTTCCATACTTACTGAATTCCTATTACCTCCAGTATTACATATTTTACCATAAGAGCCAAAATGTGTTTTAGCCATATAATAATAGCCATCTTCTCCTTCTTCAACATGTAATCCAGTACTGTTTATATCATCATTAGTTAAAATTTGGCCAATATTACCAGTTGGAGCAACAATATCTGTTTTCTTATTATCAAGATAGAAATATCCATCAACAGGATCAATTGTAACTTTAGGTTTTACAGGTGTTTCAACTTTAACACCAGTTGGAATTAATTCATATTCAGTACTTCCGTCTCCGGCATTCCATGACACTTCATCATTAGGTAAATGATGATATATTCTGTCATCACCAACTGTATAATGCCATGATTTTGAACTTCCAGAAATACTCTTAATATAATTGTTATGCATATATGCATCAGCACTTGGCGAACCACTTGCAGTATCATGAATGACAATCCACTCTGTAGATTTTTTAATAATATTAGTTCTAACATAAGGATTATTTGTAACTATATCTTCAATAATTTCAGGATTTTCTCCCGTATAGAACATAAGAAAACCTAAATCCTCTCCAGGATTTTGTTCATATCCTGCTTCATAACCAAACATTGTATATTTTGAATTTTCAATTCTTTTTTTATTAATATAATTTAAAAATGTGTCAATCATATCCCATTTTTCTTCAGTTGATACCGAAGAAGCTCTCACTGCAATAGAACCTGAAGAAGTAATTCCTCTTAATGAAGCAGTATAAGTAATTATTATATCTGTATCATATAAAGGCGCAGTATAAAGCCCACTACTATTAATAATATCTAAATTACTTGTTTGCCATAAAATAGATGGACCAAATTCTGTGTCTTTTGAATAAAAATCTAAATCCCCACTAACAGTTAAATTATTACTAAGTGAAGTAGTAATCTTTTCAATTGACTTTTGAACTCTCTCTTCAAATGTTAATTCTTCAGGAGGAAGATTTGCCAGTTCTAATTCTTTTTCTTCTAAAACATTATAGTTTGTAACTAAAGATTTTTCAAACTCACTCAAATTATCATATGCATTTCTAGCAAATTCAATATTTTCTTTATCGCTTGCTTTTACTGGAGAAGGTATCTCATTAATTAAATTAACTACTTGATTGGCATTAGTATTTGCTTCAGCTAATAAATTATCATACGCTAATTCTTTGGCTTCTAATGTTTCTAATTCCTCAACAAATGCTTTCTGATCATTAGTTAAAGCTGTATATGCACTTCTTGCAGCCTCTATTGCCTCTTTATCTTCTAAAGTAATTTGTTCAGGTAAATTAGCTATTAATGTATCAATTTCAAAAGCTTTATCTTTATCAGCCTGCTCATTTTCTAAAACAACAAGCTCTGCTTCTTTTTCTTCTAAAATACTTAATTTAGTAACTAATTCTTTTTGATCATTTGTTAAAGCTGTATATTCACTTCTAGCAGCTTCTATCGCTTCCTTATCTTCTAAAGTTGTTT
>Ga0265295_1001804_pt1 | contig 36500 bp, 31 predicted proteins | sample Munlansysbiofilm_FD_192503 | JGI IMG/M metagenome (GOLD analysis project Ga0265295, IMG submission 192503) | Leachate microbial communities from a municipal landfill in Southern Ontario, Canada - Methane capture system biofilm | ecosystem: Engineered > Solid waste > Landfill > Unclassified ... | reverse complement strand
CTCAGAGAACTCCACGTCGAAGTCTTCAAAGGCTTTGAACTTCGACGGTTTGTCGGCCAGCTTCAGCCACTTGGCCACCAGGGGCAGCGAGGTACCCTGCACCAGCAGGGAGACGATGGTGATCACAAAGACGATGTTGAAGATCCAGCGTGCACCCTCAATACCCTCTGCCAGCGGCATGATGGCGAAGATGATCGGCACGGCACCCCTGAGTCCCACCCAGGAGGTGTATAGCTTATCCCTGAAACCGATCTTCCTGAAAGGCAGCAGGGTGAGGAAAACCGATAGCGGACGGGCGAAGAAGATCATAAAGAAGGCGATGATCACTGCCGGCAGGAGCACCTCCAGCAGCTCTGCAGGGTTCACCAGCAGTCCGAGCGTGAGGAAGAGCAGGATCTGGCTCATCCAGGCAAAACCATCCATGAATTTCATGGAGGTGCGCTTATGTACAAACTTGGAGTTGCCAATCACCAGACCGGCAATATAGATGGCCAGATATCCATTTCCTTTCAGGAAATAGGTGGCAGCAAATATGAATATCCCAATCATCAACAACAGTACAGGATAGAGGGAAGCGTTGTCCATGCGGATGCCGTTGATCAGCCGTACCGCAAGGCGCCCCATCACAAAACCGATCACCGCACCTATTGCCAGCTGCAAAAGAATGCTGCCAACCACCAGGAAGAAGTTGGGATCATTACCCGACTGTATGATCCCCATAAAGAGGATTGTCAGCATGTAAGCCATCGGGTCGTTACTCCCGCTCTCCATCTCCAGCAGGGGACGGATGTTGTTCTTCAGCACCACACCCTTTGAGCGGAGGATACCGAATACCGAAGCCGAATCAGTGGACGATACGGTTGATGCCAGCAATAGTGCTGTCAGCAAACCAATACCTAGGGAGGGAAACATCATCCCTGACAACCACCAGGTGAACAGCCCGGTGATGATCGCAGTGAGGAACACCCCCAGGGTAGCCAGCACCACTCCCGGCACAATTACCGGTCTGATATCGGAGAAACGGGTATCGAGACCCCCTGAAAAGAGAATGATGCAGAGGCAAAGGGTACCGATGGTATGGGCTGTCTGCACATTCTCGAACATCAGCCCGAAGCCGTCAGACCTGAAGAGCATCCCTACCAGCAGGAACAACAGCAGCACAGGCACACCGAAGCGGTGACCCGCCTTGCCCACCAGCATGCTGAGAAAAAACAGTACCGAACCTGTCAGTAGTAATATCTCCGTGCTTACCATCATGATCTCTTCAATCCTGTTTTATTGTGTAAAAAATATGATTTCGTCATTTACAGTGAGTTGTGCCTGCATCCCCATGAGCAACGGATAGTTCTCCTTCACGTGTCCGACAGGAAAACCAAAACAGAGCGGGAAGCTGTATCCATTCACAGCATCCCGGATCGATTGTAGCAGGGGAGCACTCATCTGATCATCCTCCTCGTAATCGGTAAACTGCCCCACGATCATGCCGCCAATCCTGTCGAAGACTCCGGCCAATCGCAGCTGGTGGATCATCCGGTCCACCTTGTAGGGATGCTCTCCGATCTCTTCAAGAAAAAAGATGCCCCCTTTGGGAATTTTTGCATATCTCGTGCCCAGGAGAGAGGTGAACACCGACAGGTTGCCGCCAAAGAGTCTCCCCTTGGCCTGACCGGTACGATTCAGGGCAAGGTGCTCCATCACCGGTAGCTGATAGTGTAACGACCTGCCAAAAAGAATATCATGCAGGTGTGACACCGCCACATCCTCTTCGTGTTCCTCGGCCAGATGCTTTGCCATGGGAGCGTGCAACGAAGCGACACCCTGTAGCTGCAGAGCCGCATGCAGGGCGGTGATATCGCTATAACCCACCACCCACTTGGGGTTCGACTTGAAAGAGGTGAAATCAATGTGGGAAAGCAGATGAACCACGCCGTAGCCCCCCCTGGAGCAGAGGATCAACCGCACAGAGGGGTCATCCATCGCCTGCTGCAGATCAGCCAGCCGCTCCTCCACACTACCGCTGTAACGGCCCTGATTGCCGAGTGCATGAGAGGCAGTCAACGGCTCCAATCCCCACTTTTTCAACAGAGCTGCCGCACCCGTCACATGATGCGCATCAATCCTTCCCGCGGGTGAGAGGATCACGGCTCTGTCATGTTCTTTCAGGGCGGGGGGTCGCTTCATCTGGTCACGGGAGACATTGGTTATGCATCAATATTGGCATAGGTGGCATTCTCCTCGATGAACTCGCGCCGGGGTGCCACCTCTTCACCCATCAGCATGGTGAAGATGATATCCGCATCGGCGGCGTTCTCAATGGTCACCTGCTTCAACAGCCTGTTCTCCGGGTTCATAGTGGTAAGCCACAACTGTTCGGCGTTCATCTCACCGAGACCTTTGTAACGTTGTGTATGGATGGCATTCTCGTTCCCGTCACCATACTTGTCGATGAAATCCCTTCGCTGTCGTTCGCTGTAGCAGTACTCCTCCACCTTCCCCTTCTTACAGAGATAAAGTGGCGGCGTGGCAATGTAGACGTAACCGTTCTCAATCAGCACCCGCATGTAACGGAAGAAGAAGGTGAGGATCAGCGTGTCGATGTGGCTGCCGTCGACGTCGGCGTCGGTCATCAGAATCACCTTATGATAACGTAACTTCGCAATATTGAGCTCCTTGGAGTCTTCCTCGGTACCGATGGTGACACCGAGTGCCGTGTAGATGTTCTTGATCTCCTCGCTCTCCAGCACCTTGTGCGGCATAGCCTTCTCCACGTTGAGGATTTTACCACGCAGGGGCAGGATCGCCTGGAAGATACGGTTGCGTCCCTGCTTGGCAGTACCGCCCGCAGAATCACCCTCCACCAGGAAGATCTCGCTCACCTGTGGGTCTTTGCTGGAGCAGTCAGCAAGCTTACCCGGGAGTCCGGCACCAGAAAGTGGTGACTTGCGCTGTACCATCTCACGTGCCTTGCGGGCAGCCTGACGTGCCGTTGCGGCCAAAATCACCTTCTCCACGATCACCTTCGCCTCTTTGGGATGCTCCTCCAGGTAATACTTCAGTGCTTCGCCGATTGCCTGGTCCACAGCCCCTATCACCTCGCTGTTGCCCAGCTTGGTCTTTGTCTGTCCCTCGAATTGTGGTTCCTGCACCTTCACCGAGAGCACCGCGGTGAGACCCTCACGGAAGTCATCGCCGCTGATCTCCACCTTCACCTTCTCAAGCATCCTGGAGTCCTCGGCATACTTCTTCAGTGTGCGTGAGAGCCCCCTGCGGAAACCGGTGAGGTGGGTACCCCCCTCAATGGTGTTGATATTGTTCACGTAGGAGAAGATATTCTCATTATAGGTATCATTGTAGGTCAGGGCAATCTCAATTGGCACACCATTCTTCTCGGTAATGATGTGAATCGGCTCCTGGATGAGTGAATCCTTGTTCTTGTCAATATAGAGCACGAACTCCTCCAGTCCCGTTTCAGAATAGAAACGTTCGGTCTTGAACGACCCATCTTCACGAGGATGACGTTTGTCGGTTAGCGTCAGCGTGAGTCCCGCATTCAGGAATGCCAGCTCCCGCAGACGGGTGGCCAACGTGTCGTAACGGTACTCCATGACGGTGAAGATGGTGTCATCGGGTTTGAAGGTGATCACCGTTCCGGTTTCCTTTGTCTCTCCCGTTATTTGCACATCTGAGTATGGCTTACCCTGAGAGTACTCCTGCGTGTAAATTTTACCGTTCTTATAGACCTCGGCTTTCAGATAGATGGAGAGCGCATTCACACAGGAGACACCCACACCATGCAGTCCCCCTGAAACCTTGTAAGACCCTTTGTCAAACTTACCACCGGCATGGAGCACGGTGAGCACCACCTCCAGGGCCGACTTCTTCTCCTTCTCGTGATAATCTACCGGGATACCGCGTCCGTTATCCTTTACAGAAATGGAATTGTCTTCGTTGATAATGACATTGATCTCTGTACAATAGCCGGCCAATGCTTCATCGATTGAGTTATCCACCACCTCATAGACCAGGTGGTGCAGCCCTTTCTCACTCACATCGCCGATATACATCGCCGGACGCTTCCGTACCGCTTCAAGTCCTTCCAGCACCTGGATATTTTGCGCGGAATAATTCCCGCTTGCCGATTTCAATTCTTCTTCTGACATATTGTTTTACTTAATTATATCACTTTATAATTGAATGCCTTACACAGGCATTCACTGCTGCTTTAAAAACGAACAAATATACGAAAAAAAAGGCTCTCCGACAATCGTTTTTTGTTTTTTTAGAGGCAGGTGTCACCGGCAGGAAACAAAAAAAACGGACGCGAAGTCCGTTTTATGTACCAACTACATCAAACCATTGCTGTTACACCTCGTAATCAATCGCCGCCCTTGCCGTACGAACCTTCGAAACATATCCTCCCACCTTCAGGTGTTCGGGATGCATGGCATAACGCTGCAGATCTTCGAGGGAATCAAATTCACTCTCCAGGAGAATGTCATAGTTCCCGTCAGATGCCGCCTCATGGTTGATCTTCACCTCTATCCTGCGGATCTCAGGGATCACCCCCTGTAACGCTTCCAGCTCCTCCTTGATGATGCGTGCATTCTCAGCCTTTGAACGCCCCTCTGCCTCTTCGGACAGTTGAAACAATACCAGATGTCTAATCACAACTTCACTATTTAATTGTACTACATTCTTGGTTGTCACATCACACGAAAAAAAAGCCGGGCATTTCTGTCCGGCTCAAATATCTTTTCCTGACTAAGGCAATTAGCTTAAGCTGTTCACATGAGCAGCCAGCTTCGATTTCAGGTTGTTGGCCTTGTTCTGGTGAATGACATTCTTCTTCGCCAGCTTATCCAACATGGAACAAACCTCGGGGTACTGTTTAACAGCTTCCTCTTTCGAAGTCAAGGCACGAAATTTACGCACCTGGTTACGAGTGGTACGGGAAGCATACCGGTTGGTTAAACGACGTACTTTGGTCTGCCTGATTCTTTTTTCTGATGATTTGTGATTTGCCATTTTATTGACGTGTATGTTGGGTTTTTATATTTATTGGTAGCCCATAGGGGAATCGAACCCCTCTTTCCAGAATGAAAATCTGGCGTCCTAACCGATAGACGAATGGGCCTTTTGCGGGCGTAAACCCAGGCGAAACAGCGTGCTGTCTGAATTGCGGGTGCAAATATAGAGCCTTTTTTTGAAAGTGCAAAACATTTTCATTATTTTTCCCAAATTCTTGCCAACAACCTTCAGGAGGCTTTCAAAACCAGCAAATAATAATTTTTATTGTCATAAAATTGGATTGCTCGTTTATTTTCCCTATTTTTGCACCCCGTAAAATCAACATGCAACATATAAACTGAATTATCATATGAAACGGACATTCCAGCCCTCGAACAGAAAGAGAAAGAACAAACACGGGTTCCGTAGCCGTATGGCTTCAAAGAACGGAAGAAAAGTACTTGCCTCACGCCGTGCCAAAGGCAGGGCAAGATTATCAGTATCCGACGAATATTGAAACTGAACAAAAAAAAGAACTGTAAAAACAGGAATGGGCAAAAACACCTATTCCTGTTTTTTTTTATCACCTCCACTCCTCTATTTTTTCCAATAACTGCGCTCTTTTTCCCCCTTTACCCACTCACTGCCATTAATTTTTTCTATTTTTGCACAGGATTTGACAGTTCCAACAAACCGATTGAACGCTATGAGCAAAAAACAAACCCTGAAATCTTTCTTTGGTGACAGCATCATCAGAAATCTGATCATGATTGCTGTCAGTGGCCTGATCATTGTCCTCCTGACCCTACTCTTTCTCAGCCTTTACACCCGACATGGGGAGCAAGTGGTGATCCCCTCACTCGAAGGACTCCAGCCCGACGAGGCCAACCTTCTCCTGCAGGCCAAGGGGCTTCATGCTGAGATCGTCGACTCCGTATATTTCCGTGATGGGGTTCCCGGTGCAATCATCGACCAGACCCCTAAGGCAGGCAACAAGGTAAAGCAAGGACGCTCCATCTATATCACCATTTACTCCCGGACACCACAAATGGTGGCGGTACCGGAACTGGTGGATTATTCCACGCGACAGGCCACAGCACTGCTCACCTCCATGGGATTCAACCAGATCGCCATGGAAGAGGTACCGTCGGAATATGCCGGATTGGTGATCGCTGTCAAATACCGGGGAAAGGTCCTTGCTGCGGATGAAAAAATACCGGCCGGATCTCCGCTCACACTGGTGGTAACGAGAGGTTTTGAACGAGACTCGCTGTTGGACGACAGATATGAATTCCCTTCTGGCCAGCCGGAGAGGGAGCACAATGACCGTGTAGCAGAGGGTGCCATTGATGATCCATTTTTTTAAAGGAGTGGCCTGTGACCGACAATCAATTGGATGAAAATGAATATTTCCCGGAAGAGGAAACCGATGCCGATGAGGGCCACGAGGTAGGTCAGCGATTTGAGCATTACCGCTTCATAGCCGACAAGGGACAGAACCTGTTACGGGTCGACAAGTTCCTTTCGGTACGGATCGAGGGGATCTCCCGCAACAGGATCCAACAGGCAGCTGATGCGGAGTGTATCCTGGTGAATGGTGTGCCGGTGAAGGCGAGCTACAAGGTGAAACCGCTTGATGTGATCTCCATCGTGATGGACCGTCCGCGGCGGGAGCTGGAGATCTTACCCGAAGATATACCGCTCAACATCGCTTACGAAGATGAGACATTGATGGTGATCAACAAGCCTGCAGGCATGGTGGTACACCCAGGGCACGGTAATTACACCGGCACGCTGGTCAATGCGGTGGCCTACCATCTCCACAGGGATGACATCAAAGAGCTGGATGACCCGCGCCTGGGACTGGTACACCGTATCGACAAGGACACCTCGGGACTGTTGCTGGTGGCCAAGACACCCGAAGCGAAGACACACCTCTCGGCCCAATTCTTCCACAAGGAGACCAAACGCCTCTATGTGGCTCTGGTATGGGGAAACCTGGCTGAGGACAGCGGCACCATTGAAGGGAACATCGGGCGTGACCCCAGGGACCGGATGCTGATGCGCGTCTTTCCCGAGGGTGACCAGGGCAAGACAGCGGTTACGCACTACAGGGTGCTGGAGCGATTCGGTTATGTCACGCTGGTGGAGTGCCGTCTGGAAACTGGTCGCACTCACCAGATACGGGTTCACATGAAGCAGATCGGGCACCCCCTCTTCAACGATGAGCGTTACGGTGGTAACGAAGTACTGAGGGGCACCCACTTCGCGAAATACAAACAGTTTGTCTACAATTGTTTTGCTCTCTGCCCACGGCAATGTCTGCATGCCCGCACGTTAGGGTTTATACATCCCGTAACAGGCAGGGAGATACACCTGGAGAGTGAGATCCCCGATGACATGCAACAGGTGATTCACCGCTGGCGAAGCTACACTGCCTCAAGGGAGTTAGAATAGAATCAACAGATCAGCACAAATGATAATGAAACGAAACATTGCCATTGTATGGGGGGGATACTCCTCCGAAAAAGTGGTCTCCGAAAAGAGTGCCGCAGGCATCTACTCCTTCATGGACAAGGAGCGGTATAACATCTGGAAGGTACGAATTGACCGTAATGGGTGGGTTGCCAACCACCATGGGTCATTCCTGCCGGTCAACAAAAACGATTTCAGCATCATGACCAGTGAAGGGATCATCCGGTTCGATTATGCCTATATCACCATCCACGGCACCCCCGGAGAAGATGGCACCCTGCAGGGTTATTTCGACATGATGGGGGTAGCTTACTCCGGCTGTGGAGTTTTTGCCTCGGCCCTCACCTTCAACAAATTCACCTGCAATCATTTTCTGAAGAACTTTGGAATTGAGGTCCCCGGGGCCATCCTCTTACGCAGAGAGGAGCCTCTTTCCGGGCAACAGATCATCGAGACCCTCGGGCTGCCGCTTTTTGTAAAGCCCAACGGGGGGGGATCGAGCTTTGCGACTACAAAAGTAAAGGAGGCCATCATGCTGGAAACCGCCATCAATGAAGCCTTCATCGAAGCAGACGAGGTGATTGTTGAGCAGTTCGTCGCCGGCAGGGAGGTGACCTGTGGCTGCTTTTCCACTCACAAGGGTTTCACCATGTTACCCCTCACCGAAGTGATCACCGACAATGAGTTCTTCGATTATGATGCCAAATACAATGGGCAGGTGGAGGAGATTACACCGGCATCTTTACCTGAGGAGATCACCCGCAAAGTGCAACAGGCCACTGCACGCATCTACCATCTTCTGGGAGCCCGCGGCATCGTCCGTGCTGATTACATTCTGGAGAATGGACGACCGGTATTGCTGGAGGTGAATACGACTCCCGGCATGACCGCCACCAGTTTCATCCCGCAGCAGGTAGAGGCAGCGGGATTGAATATGCGTGACGTCCTGACCGAAATCATTGAGTTCGGTTGATCTTTCCTAACGTTTTTTTTGTTATCAAACAATGCCAGTGAAACAAAAAAAACGATTATATTTGTAAGTGAAAAATAGGGGAAATTGAATACAAAAACACTGATATTCATATAGATACCAAGCAAATAGAAGTTTTTCCCGAAATTTTTCCCACTTTCGTTTATGGAAACTGACAGAGAAGGGAGCAGGCAACTACAAAACATTATGAAAAATGGAAAATAATCTTCATCCAAATTTTGATGATATTCGACCTATTCGAGACAATGAAGTGGAAGCGACAATTGAAAAAATAACTTCTGACTCATACTTCCGTCAAACTGTCGTCCCGTACATTGAAACTGCTACCTGGAAAAATCTCATCCAGACAATGAAGAGATGCAAAACGGTCTATGATTTCCAAAGAATGGTCACTAGTCCCATCTTGTTGAAATTGTTCGATGTTACCCAAACGAAGATTAACAGCTCCAACTGGCAATACACCAAAGGCGACAAAAGCCATCTCTATATCTCGAATCACAGAGACATCATCCTGGATGCGGCCATTCTGAATATATTGATGCTGCTCAACAAAAGAGAGACTGTTGAAATCGCTATCGGAGATAACTTGCTTATCATTCCCTGGGTTGCCGACATCGTCCGACTCAATAAAAGCTTCATTGTAAAGCGTAACCTCCCCATAAAACAGTTGCTTGAAAACATCAATCATCTCTCAGACTATATCAGCCACACCTCAATTGAACGTAACCAATCCATCTGGATCGCACAAAGAGAAGGAAGAGCGAAAGATGCAAACGACCGCACACAGATCAGCGTACTCAAAATGCTGGCACTTTACGACAAGCACAATCCGCTGAAAGCACTGATGAACCTCAATATTGTGCCCATCTCTATTTCGTATGAGTATGATCCATGTGATTATCTGAAAGCGAAGGAATCACAAATGAAACGGGATAACGCGGAGCACAAGAAAACATTCTTCGATGATGTGGAGAGCATGAAGACCGGCATCATGGGCTACAAGGGACGCATTCACCTCCAATTTGGTCGCCCCATCAACAGTCAGCTGCAACAACTTGACATGGATATGGATAAGGCCACCGTCCTATCCTCCACGGCCTCAATCATTGACAGAGAGATCCATCTTAATTACCTCTTCTTCATCCACAATTACATCGCCTACGACCTGATGACCGATACGCATACTTTTGCTCACAAGTATAACATGGTGGACCGGAACAATTTTGAGAAATATATCACCAAACAGGTGGATAAGATTGAGGTTGACAACAAAGATGAAGCGTTTCTGCGCACAAAAATCATTCAAATGTACGGGAACACAGTCAAGAACTACTTGCAAGCCCTCGAGATGTAAAATGATTCGCTCACATTCCTACCTGTTAGTTATTGTTCTGTCACTGCAACTGATCGCATGTGAGAAAGAGCCGGACCGGATGGATAACTATTGGGTCGATTTTGCCACAGTCATAAAAACCCGGGATCAACTCACTTTTCAGATAGACCACAACCCCAATAGAGTCGTTCCGGATCAGCCAATCGATGAAGTCCTCGCAGCGGGACAGAGAGTGATACTCAACTACACTCCTGTACGGGATGATATCATTCATGTCAATGATCTCAGGAAAGTCTTCACCGGCGTCATCATCCTCTCGCCCTCCATGGAGATCTTCACAGATCCGGTTAAAGTGCAATCGATATGGGTTACCGATGATCATATCAACATGATCCTGGAAATTGAGTATCATCATACCCCCCACACCTTTGCCCTCTATCGTGATCCAACAGATCTGACCCACGTGAACTTATTCCTCAGTCACTCCAAGAATGATGATTCGCCCGGTCATGCAGAAAAGGTCTACCTCTCTTTTTCGTTACACTCTCTGTCACCCACTGAAATGAACAGGCCTTTCAAGGTCAACCTACACACACGCGAGGGTATCAGGATTTTCTATATCAATCACCCTGACAGTGAGGAGAAACAGATCCCTTAACGACTAATCCAATCCTCCCGTCATGGGAGGAATAGGTGTTTCATCAATGGTGAAATCTATCGGCAGGAGACACTTCACATTCACCTTCTCACCTCCATTTTCACCGGGTGTCCATCGTGGCATCAAACCCAAAACACGAATGGCTTCGTTGTCCAATTGCGGGTGGATCCCCTCCACCACCTCAATATTGGAGATGGTACCATCCTTGCTTACGATGAAGGAGCAAAGAATACGTCCCTCCACACCTTGTTGGCGTGCCTCCTTCGGGTAACGGATATTGTGGGCAATAAACTCAGCCAGACCCTCTTCCCCGTAGACATAGGCGGGCATGCGATCCACGATGGTGAGGATCTCATTTTGTTCAATGATTTCCGGATCTGTCTTGGCATAAGCCCTGGCAGTGGCTGTTTCAGATGGACGTCGAGTGGCAGGTGTCCTGCGGCGGGCCTGCTTATTCAGTCTGAAATACATCGGCACATAACTCTCTGCACGTACAATCTCGCCGTTGTGACGTGCAGGCCGCCAGGGAGGCATCAGTTGCAGGATGCGCAGTGCCTCGGCATCGAGCAACGGATCGGCCCGATGGATGATGTTGAAATTGGAAAGCGTCCCATCCTTCTCCACCACGAAGGTGTAAACCACCAGCCCCTGGATATTGCGTTCCGCAGCATCCGACGGATAACTGAGCGTATTGGATATGAAACGGTGCATTTCTGCCGTGCCACCGGTATACAACGGCAAATAATCGGGATCTTCATACACATGATCACTGCTGGAGAGAGGAGGTTCCTGCGCCATGACAACAGATAAACCAATGGGGAAGCTGCCTGCGAGCATAGCAATCAATAACAGAAGGGGTAATTTGGGTAACTTCATCAGATCGTTTTGGTGAAAAAAAAATTGTACACTATCGCAAAACAAAGATACAAAAACAACACCATTACCGCAAACGGAAAAACAGCAGGAATGCCTTCATCCCATTATTTCACATCATGGCATGGAAGAATCGGGGGCATTAGAAAAATATTAAGCAGGAAAAGCGTATCTTTGTGCCCTCTAAAGATTGTTTTATGCAAAATATCCGTAATATCGCCATCATCGCCCACGTGGATCATGGTAAGACTACCCTCGTGGACAAAATGCTCATGGCCGGTCATCTCTTCCGTGATAACCAGCAGCAGGAAGATTTGTTCCTCGACAGCAATGACCTGGAGCGTGAGCGTGGCATCACCATCCTCTCTAAGAATGTCTCCATCCGCTATGGTGACACCAAGATCAACATCATCGACACACCGGGACACGCCGATTTCGGCGGGGAGGTGGAGCGGGTCCTCAATATGGCCGACGGCTGCCTGCTGGTGGTTGATGCCTTCGAAGGACCCATGCCACAGACACGTTTCGTTCTGCAGAAAGCGCTCGAGATCGGTCTAAAGCCGGTGCTGGTGATCAACAAGGTAGACAAACCCAACTGTCGGCCCGAGGAGGTACAGGAGAAGGTGTTCGACCTGATGTTCAGTCTCGACGCCACCGAAGAGCAGCTCGACTTCCCCACCATCTACGGCTCGGCCAAGCAGGGGTGGATGTCGGACGACTGGAAGAAACCCTCCGACAACATCATCCCATTGCTCGATACCATCATCCGCCACATACCCGCACCCAGAATGAGGGAGGGCACCCCTCAGCTCCTGATCACCTCGCTCGACTATTCCAATTATGTGGGGCGTATCGCCGTGGGACGTGTACACCGTGGCACCCTCCTCCCCGGCAAAGATTATGCGCTCTGCAAGCGCGACGGGAGCATCAAGAAAACACGGATTAAAGAGTTGAACATCTTTGAAGGTCTGGGAAGGGCAAAAGTGGATGGCGTCAGCTCCGGCGACATATGCGCTCTGATCGGCATCGATGGTTTTGAGATTGGTGACAGCATCACCGACCTGGAGAAGCCGGAGCCGCTCGATCCCATCGCCATCGATGAGCCTACCATGTCGATGCTCTTCACCATCAACAACTCACCTTTCTACGGTCAGGATGGCAAATTTGTCACCTCCCGTCACATCTACGACCGTCTGTTACGGGAACTGGATAAGAACCTGGCACTACGTGTCGAGGAGACAGGCAATGCCGACTCCTGGATCGTCTTCGGTCGTGGAGTGCTCCATCTCTCGGTATTGATCGAGACCATGCGCCGCGAAGGGTATGAGCTGCAGGTGGGGCAGCCACAGGTGATCATCAAACAGATCGGGGGTGAGAACTGTGAGCCGGTGGAGCAGCTGACGGTCAACCTGCCGGAGGAGTCGGCAAGTAAGATTATCGATATCATCACCCGCCGCAAGGGAGAGATGCTCTCTATGGAAAGCAAGGGAGACCGCATGCACATGGAGTTCACCATTCCCTCTCGCGGGATCATCGGACTGAACAACACCGTGCTCACCCTCTCTGCCGGGGAGGCGATCATGGCTCACCGCTTCCTGGAGTATCAACCCTGGAAGGGAAATATCGAAAAGCGACAGAATGGCTCCATTATCGCCGGTGAGTCGGGTAACGCCTATGCCTATGCACTCGACAAGCTGCAGGATCGCGGTCGTTTCTTCATTGAACCCCAGACCGATGTATACCAGGGTCAGGTGGTGGGTGAGCATAGCAAGGAGGGTGACCTGGTGGTGAACGTCACCAAGTCGAAGAAGTTGACCAACGTGAGGGCCTCCGGCACCGACGACAAGGCGCAGTTAGCCCCCCCCGTAGTGTTCAGCCTGGAAGAGGCACTCGAGTACATCAAGGAGGATGAGTATGTGGAGGTAACACCCCACCACATGCGTATCCGCAAGATCCTGCTCGACGAAACCGAGCGCAAGCGGGCCTCGAAGAAAGGATAGAATGAAAAATGCCGCCCGCATGCATGATCGCATGGGCGGCAAATAAGATCCGACGCTTGTTGTAATGTGCAACAGGCGTTTTTTTTATTTGATCAGGTTGATGAACTCCTCCCGGGTTTTTTGTTCACGAAAGACACCGGTGAAGTCGGAAGTGGTGGTGATGGAATGTTGTTTTTCCACGCCACGCATCTGCATACACATGTGCTGAGCTTCGATCACCACCATCACTCCCATCGGGTTGAGGGTCTTCTGGATGCACTCTTTGATCTGGGTGGTGAGCCGCTCCTGCACCTGTAAGCGACGTGCAAAGACATCCACCACGCGGGCGATCTTGCTCAGCCCGGTGATATAACCATCAGGGATGTAAGCCACATGCGCTTTACCGAAAAAAGGAAGCATGTGATGCTCACACAACGAGAAGAGATCGATATCCTTCACGATCACCATTTGACGGTAGTTCTCCTTGAATAGAGCGGAGCGGAGAATCTCCTCCGGATCCTGCCAGTAGCCCTTAGTCAGGTATTGCATTGCCTTAGCTACACGCAGGGGGGTCTTAACCAGCCCCTCGCGGTCGGTATCCTCACCCAGGAGTGAGAGGATATCATTCATATGATCCGCTATCAGAGAGCGGTTCTTCTCAATTTCTTCTGTTGACATTGTTTTATTCTGTTACAGGGCTGTTTCACTCCTCATTGCTCACCGGTTCGCGGTGCAGGGGTATCTTCACCTCATCCACCACGATGTACATCTCCCGCCCAAATGAGGGAAATGCCCTGCGAATCTCCTGCATCACCTCTTCGGCTTGGTCACGCTGTTCGAAATTACCGACACGCAATCGCCAGAAAGGGGAATCAAAAAGAACTACTGCCTCATGTTGCGGAAATTGATTCTCGATGAGACGCTGCTTACGGGTTGCTTCATTGCGAGAAGTACGCTGATCGTTACCGGAAAAAGCCTGAATCTTATAACCCCTCAGCTTGTAATACTGTGTCGATCCGTCAGAACTGGTGTAGATTCTGCGGGGAGGGGCCACGGAGCGCCCCACTATTCCTCTGATACGTTCATCTTCATAGACTGTCACGCGTCCCTTGCCGGGAACTACGCTGTTAAGCTCCTGAAGAATCTCATTCTCCCGGGAAGGTTGCTGGCTATAAAGCATGTTTGTCAGGAAAGACAGGAACAGGATCGTCAGCAGAAAGGGCAATCTGTACATCTCTTTTTTTCTGCAAAGGTAAAGAAATACCACAGATTCAGGCTGAATCTGTGGTAAAATTCTGTTAACGGCTTAAAATGCCTCAATGATCGGCATGAACTTGTCCACACCCAGCGAAGCACCGCCAATAAGGCCACCATCCACATCAGGGTTGGAGAAAAGCTCCTTCGCGTTGGAGGCGTTGCAGCTACCACCATAAAGGATAGAGGTGTTTGCCGCTACTTCTGCCCCATACTTTTCGACGAGAGTACTGCGGATAAATGCATGCATCTCTTGTGCCTGGGCGGCAGTGGCAGTCTTCCCGGTACCGATGGCCCACACCGGTTCGTAAGCCAGCACGATCTTACCAAAATCCTCGGCGGAGAGATCAAACAAAGATGCTTCAATCTGTGATTTCACCACTTCAAAATGCTTGTCTGATTCTCTTTCCTCCAGCACCTCTCCAATACAGAAGATGGGGGTCAGCCCGTTGGCGAGCGCCAGCAAGACCTTCTCTTTCAGGATCTCAGGCGTGTCGTGGTAGTAGGCACGACGTTCGCTATGGCCCAGAATCACATACCGGGCTCCGGTAGAAGCCACCATGGCTGCCGACACCTCACCGGTGTAGGCTCCCGACACCTTGTCGGCGCAGTTCTGTGCAGCAACCCCAATCCGTGCCGTGTCAACAGCTTCCACCACGTTTGCCAGGTGAATAAAAGGTGTGCCGACAACCACATCGCAGTTCACCGTTTTTCCCTTCAAGGCTTCATTCAGTTCCTTGGCCAGTGCCACTCCCTCCTGCAGGTTCATGTTCATTTTCCAGTTTCCTGCTACAATGTTCTTTCTCATATTCATACAATTGTTAATGTTAGGTTTATCAAATTATAGTTGTCTATTCTCCCATTCTTGCTGATGCAGTTAATGACTTGGTGATCGCCTTCTCTCAAACCATTTCACGAAGAGCAGGGGTATCAACAGCAAAAAAACCACCAGCAGCAAACGGCTTCCGTTTGTGAGTAATCTGTTATGCTGTTTTACCAGCCCGGAGGTTTCAAAATCAACACCATCAGCTAGTGGCAACGGCACCTGGCTGTCGTCCCATTTGTTGACCACAACCCCCTCATTGAGAAGCATCAGCCCCGGGTTGGAACGAATCATTGTTTTGAGCACCCGTTCATCGGCAATGGCAAACCGAAATCCGCTACGGTACTGTCCCTCCCATGCAGCCACCCTATCGGGGGATGAGGCGGTGAGCAGGTAAAAGGGATAGCCTCTCCGGGAGGCAAACCGCTCCATGGCGAGAAAGCGATCCAGATGCCCCATTGACATCTCCTCCAGCGAACTGGCAATCATCAGAAACTGCCACCCGGGGTCCTGTAATAACTCCATGGTGATCTCACTGCCTGCAATCAGGGTCCCATCCTCATCATCGCGGGTCAGAGCCATCACGGCAAAATCCTCTATGGCCGGTTTCACACCCTCTTGCAACAGGCGGCTGCGCATATCCACAAAGATCCAGGTAGAATCGTTCCAGGGATAATCATCTTCGGTAAATTCTCTCTCCACACCACCCTTCTGATAGATGAAAACCGTCTCGTAGATATCCGCCAGGGCAGGATCCACCTCCATCTGCTTCGGTATGGAAGCACCGATGTGATAAGGCCGGAAATCAAAAAGTGGGAGACGGTTGAGATTGTGCAGGGCAAACAGCAGACCGAACAGCAGGATGAATCCTGCCACGAAAGGTGCCACACCTCCTCCATAAAGAGGAGTGATTTTCCCCTGCTTCATATACAACAGCAGCATGGCTGCCAACAACAACAGGTTCTTGTAAAAAGTATCCCAGTTACTGATATGGAAGGCGTCCCCAAAGCAGCCACAATCCTCCACCGGGTTAGTCAGCGCGATCCAAAGCGAGAGAGGGGTGAAGAAAAGCAGAAAAAGGGCGATCAATCGCAATGTTCCTTTACGCCACACTCCCAATAACAACAGCATCCCCAGTGTAAACTCGCCCACCACCATCACCAGGGAGAGGGGTAAGGAGAGCACCATCAACGTCGACAGACCCATCTCGATGAGGTAGTCGTCGATCTTGTAGGCAGTACCGAGAGGATCCACAGCCTTGACGAAACCGCTAAAGAGGAAGAGTCCCCCTACCAGCAGACGGGAGAATGCCAGTGGGATATCGATCTGTAATGATGAAGACAATGACTTCATTCCTGTTCCTCTCCGAAATGCAGTTTGATCAGACCAAAAAGCGCGTAGTTGATCATATCCAGATAATTGGCATCCACACCCTCCGAGATGAGCGTCTGTCCCTGATTGCTTTCAATCTCCTTGGTGCGGTAGATCTTCATCAGGATCAGGTCGGTATAGGAACTGACTCGCATGCTGCGCCAAGCTTCATCGTAATCGTGATTCTTGGCCCCCATCAGCTCTTTGGCCTGCTGCAGAAAACCATCGTAGAGAGCCAGTGCCCTTTCTGCCGACACATCAATGGTATCAGCATAACCCAACTGCAACTGGATTAGTCCGATGATGCCATAGTTGACGATGCCGATAAACTCGGGGAAGATGCCCTCCTCCACACGACTCTCCCCCTTCACCTCCAGCGAACGGATCCGGTTGGCTTTGATAAAGATCTGGTCGGTGACCGATTCGGGGCGCAGAATACGCCAGGAAGCACCGTAATCGGTGAGCTTCTTCGAGAAGATCTCGCGGCAGAGTCCTGCCACTTCGTCAAACTGCTGATTGGTTGCATCCATCATCAATGGGATTGAATCTGTGTAACGTAAAACAATTGATGCGAACAGGAGATCTCACCCTGTCCTGCCGGACAAAGATAGGCAAAAAAAAGGTACAGGAAGCAATCCTGTACCCAATTTCTCTTTGTCGCCGGAGTGCTGCATCAGGAGATGCGGAGCGACTTACCGATACGCAACACCGATTTCGTAGAGATACCGTTGAGATCACAGAGTTCTCTTACCGAGATGCCATACCTCCTGGCAATGGCTCCCAGTGTATCCCCCTGTTTGATGCGGTGATACTTCAGATCACCCGAGACATACTTGTTGGTGCTGCTCGTTGGCTCCTTGTAGTTGGTGGAAGAAGCAGTAACGGTAACCCTGCTGCTGCGGGTCGTCTTCTTATAGCTCGAGTTGGTGACCAGGTACTCATCACGGTGCGGCACCTTGTTCTGGAAATCGATGATGAAGTTGGGATTGATTGGCTTTCCCAAAAAACGGGTCTCGAAGTGAAGATGTGACCCAAAGGAACGTCCGGTGTTGCCGGCCAGACCGATAGGCTGCCCCGAGTGAACGAACTCATTCTCATCTGCCAAAAACTTGGATAGGTGTCCATAGACCGTCTCCAGCCCGTTCACGTGGCGGATCACCAGATAATAACCGTAACCTCTCCGCTCATACTGCTTCACCCGTATCTTGCCATCGAAGGCGGCATAGATCGTATCCCCCGTTTGTGCCTTAATGTCAATACCGTAGTGATAACGGCGGCTACCTCTTCTGCCAAAGTTGGAGGTCATATGTCCTGCAGCGGGCATGGTGAAGTTATCGAGGTTGACAATAAAAGTATCGGGTGCGTTTTTCAAACTACCGTAGATGTCCACATTATGATTCACCCACATCCCTTCATAAATATCGTCGGCAGGGATTGCATTGGGATCAAAAACCTCTCTTCTATCTTCAGCCTCCTCAAGCACCGACAAATCCATTTTCAACTTCAGACCGTCGGCAAACAAACCAGCATGATCTTGTAAACTGGAACTGTGAATCTGCTTGTGGGTTACCTCCGGCCTGGAATTTTCAGGCGACTGGGATACCGACTGTGTAAAAGCATTTAATGTGAAGAACATCAAGGTTGCGGGCAACAGGATGCGAGCTTTTGAAAAAAAGTGATCTTTCTCCATTATATTACCTTACTCTTGTTTTAATTTACAAATCGCTACACGTACCCTTACAATTCATCATTCGCATATGTATAAGGAAGAAGAAATTGAGGGTAAGTGAACAGTTCACTCTCTGAGAAAAAACGTGACAACTCTTTTTCAGCTGTCTCAGGAGAATCGGATGCATGTACAATGTTCTCCTGTACACTGATGCTGAAGTCCCCCCGGATAGTACCGGGCAATGCCTCCCTGCCATTGGTGAGGCCGGCCAACTGCCGTACCACATTGATTACCTCTACACCTTTCAAAGCCATAGCCACTACCGGACTTGCCTGCATTGACTCTTTGATCCTACCGAAAAAAGGCTTGTGGGCCAAATGTGCATAATGTTCTGCAACCATCTCATCAGATAAACAAAGCATCTTCATCCCCACAATTTGTATCCCTTTTTTTTCGAAGCGTGTAATCACTTCTCCCAGGATACCCCGCTGAACGGCTGATGGCTTGAGGAGTACTACAGTAACCTGCATGGTTGACAAACTATTACTAAATGACCTTAAAAATGTAGATTTTTTTCCCTAATTAGATCCAAAGTAAACTTTTTAATCTTTCTCTTCCAAATAATGAACATTCTTTTTTTCTGTCGCAACGTGGGATTCAAACCGCACAAGAAGCGCTATCCGCTGATTTACAACACTTTAACCAAGCATATGTTATAAAACATATATGGTTGATTTTAAATAGCTTACACACTCATTAACATTCTATCACGAATCGTTCTTGCTCAATGAACGTGAAAATTGGTTTTTCAACTAATCTCTTATAACAAGATGTTGTCTTGATCTATTCGGTTTTGCAGTTTGAAAGTTTTCAACAATTTTAAGAACCTACCGCCAAAATGAAAGAGAAAAGACCAGTAAGAATGAACAGATTTCTGTATCTTTGCCCAAATTTCACATAATGGTGTAGGATTCAGGCAAATGCCAAGGATCACAAAGAGAAGAATGGAATGAATAAATACAAGCTAATCAACAACATTACCGGATGGGTTGTGTTTACCGTTGCGGCTGTGGTATATCTGCTCACCATTGAGCCTACCGCCAGCTTCTGGGATTGCGGCGAGTTTATCACCTCTGCTTATAAGCTCGAAGTGGGTCACCCACCCGGCGCTCCCTTCTTCATGCTGGTGGGGAACCTCTTCAGCCAGTTGGCGCAGGATCCCTCACAGGTAGCGATGATGATCAACAGCATGTCGGCACTGATGAGTGCCTTCACCATCCTCTTCCTCTTCTGGACTATCACGCACCTGACGCGCAAGCTGCTGCTCAGCAGCGGAAGCAGTATGCTGAGCAGGGGGCAGATCATCGCGGTCATTGGCAGCGGTGTGGTAGGTGCGCTGGTATACACATTCTCCGATACCTTTTGGTTCTCGGCCGTGGAAGGTGAGGTATACGCCTTCTCTTCAATGCTCACGGCACTGGTTTTCTGGCTGATTCTCAAATGGGAAGACAATGCTGACAAACCGCACTCCGACAAGTGGTTGGTGCTGATAGCCTACATTATGGGACTCTCTGTAGGGGTGCACCTGCTGAACCTGCTTTGTATCCCCGCAATTGTCCTGGTATATTATTTCCGGAAACAGGATAACCCCACCTGGAAAGGAGGGCTGCTCTCATTACTACTTTCCTTTGGTCTGATCATCATCCTGATGTGGGGCATCATCCCCGGATTCACCAAGGTAGGGGGGTGGTTCGAGCTCTTCTTCGTGAACAGCCTCGGAATGCCCTATAACACGGGTGTGATCGCATACCTGATCATTTTGGTAGCCACCATCACATGGGGTCTGATCGAATCATCCTCTGAACGAAGATCAGATAAGAGAGCCCACATTGCGCTGTTCGTCACGCTTGGTCTCACCGGTATCCTCTTCATTGGCAGCAAACCCTGGTTATGGCTCCTGCTGATTGCAATCGCAGCCTACTATGTCTTCAGGTACCAGAAGATGTCAAAACGTTTTGTCAACCTGGTAATGTCTTCGATCATGGTGATCCTGGTAGGCTTCTCTGCCTATGCACTGATTCCCATCCGCTCATCATCCAACACACCCCTCGACCTCAACTCACCGGAAGATATCTTCTCCCTGGCGAGATACCTGAACCGTGAACAGTATGGCCAGACACCACTGATATATGGCTCCACCTATGCTTCACAGATCGCCAGAGACGCCAACGGGTCAGCCATCACGTCGGGGAAGACCGCATCCTACAACAGGGTGCTCAAGACCTCATCCGACCAGAAGGATCGCTACATAAAGAGCATCTCAAGCAAGTACAAGTATACCCATTCGATGCTGTTCACCCGGATGCACTCCAATCCCATGAATCCCTCTTTCCGTAACCATATCATCGGATATGAACGGTGGGGAAGTGTCACCGACCGCAACAACAAACCCACTTTCATGCAGAACATCCGGTTCCTGGTAAGCTACCAGATCAACTACATGTACTTGCGTTATTTCATGTGGAACTTCTCGGGTCGCCAGAACGACATTCAGGGCGACGGGGGTATTACCACCGGCAACTGGATCACCGGTATCCCCTTCATCGATGAGCATCTGCTGGGACTGGGGCCGCAGGATCATGTTGCACCCGACATCGTCAACAACAAGGGACACAACAAATACTTTATGTTGCCACTGCTGCTGGGTCTGATTGGCATCTTCTACCAGCTGCGACTGGGTGAAAAAGGATTCAAGAGCTTTTCCATCCTCTTCATGCTCTTTTTCATGACCGGGCTGGCCATCATCCTCTACCTCAACCAGACACCCTTCGAACCGAGAGAACGCGACTATGCCTACTCCGGATCCTTCTATGCCTTTTCCATATGGGTGGGCATGGGCGTGGCCGGCATCAGTCTCTTCCTGCGGAAACAGATCAAGAATACCGGTATGGCAGCAGCAATTGCCACCGCAGCCTCACTCTTTGTGCCGCTACAGATGGCCTCACAGAACTGGGATGACCATGATCGTTCCGGCAGGACCCTGGCACGTGATACCGGCATGAACTATCTGTGCGGTGTAGGTGAGAATGGGATTATTTTCACCAACGGCGACAATGATACCTACCCTCTTTGGTACGTACAGGAGACCGAGGGTTTCCGCACCGATGTGCGGGTTACCAACCTCAGCTTCCTACAGACAGAGTGGTATGTGGACCAGTTGCTGCGGCAGGCATATGATTCGGAGCCACTTCCCATCGGTTGGTCTCCTGCACAATATTACCAGTTAGCGGCAAATCTGGTCTATATCATCTCGAAACAAGAGATCGAAGAGGTGCTCCGCCAAAACAACATTCCTCCTGTCTCCTTTGGCTCATACTATGATATGAACGCCTTCAGGGATACCATTCCATTGGCAGAGACACTTGAAAAACTGAAAACGGGTCAGAAGCCCCCCCTGCAACCATTCAATCTGGATGACGAGCAAATTATCCCGGGCAAGGTGCTTTCACTCGATGTGGATACCGCGAAGGTAAACTGGACGGCCCTCGCCTCGAGACCCTCCGACAAAATGTATGTCGACCTTTCAGATAAGCAAGGTATACGCCTTCAGGAGATGATGATCCTGGAACTGCTCTCCAACATCAACGACAACCACTGGGAGCGTTCCATTCACTTCGCCACCACCATCACCCCCAGCCTCTTCATGAACCTGAAGGAGAGCAACTTCTCCCTGAACGGACTCACTTACCAGGTGGTGCCCGGCACTCCACTTAGCGGAGGGGTCAATACGGTGGCTGCCTATGACAACATGATGAATAAGTTCCGCTTTGGAGGACTGGAGGAGAATCCCGACATCTACCTCGATGAGACCAACCGACGAATGATCTCTACCTTCCGCCTCTACTTCACACAACTGGTGAATGCCCTGTTGGAAGAGGGTGAGAACGAGAAAGCACTGGCTCTCCTCGAAAAAGCCAACCATGTGATGCCCTCATCAGCCGTACCCTACGGCACGGATGGACTTCTTTTTGCCAGAGCATACTTCCGCCTGGGAGAAAAGGAGAAGGCAGAAGCAATCATCGATGAGATAAGAGAGCGTATCAACGGCAACCTCGACTGGTTTGCGCGTCTAAAGCCGTTACAGATCTCCAACACCCTCTCCGATGTCATCTACAACAACATCAACCCTTCCCTGCTGATCACCGGCATCTACCAGCAATATGACAGGGAAAAGTACAGGGTGATGGTCGACGACCTGTTACAGCGGGCTCAGTTCTTCTACTCACAGGGTATCGGTTACGTGGGCGATGTGATCCTCCGGGAGATCACCGACAGCTCCGTGCGTGGTTACTATTCCTCACCGGCAGGTGATACGATAACCCGTTCAGCTGAAGAAGAGACCATGCAGAAAGCGCTCAACATGATGCAGCAATACAATCCCCGTCTACTGGAACAGTATAGCAGCAAGTCGGAATAAGAATCAATAAGAGAAGCCGGAGCGGTGACCCATCACCCTCCGGCACCCATTTTTTACGCGTAATCTGATTACTCTCCATGTTGATTGAACAACCCCCCATACTCTACCGGTCACTCTACCCTGGTTCGCTATGGCGCATCAGGGAAGAGCAACAGAAGAGGGTTTACCTCACTTTCGATGACGGCCCCATTCCGGAAGTGACACCCTGGGTCCTCGACCAGCTCGATCACTACGGTGTGAAAGCAACCTTTTTCTGTGTGGGTGACAATGTAGGGAAATACCCTGATTTATACCGGCAGCTGCTGGAGAGAGGTCACAAGACCGGTAATCACACCTTCAACCATATACAGGGGTGGAAGCACCGTACCAGCTACCTGCTGGAAAATAGTGCCAAAGCAGCGGAGCTGATCGACTCCCGCCTGTTTCGCCCCCCGCATGGCCATATGCGCGTGAAGCAGAATATCGTTCTCCAGAAGGCCGGCTACCAGGTAGTGATGTGGGATGTGGTGACCCGTGATTACAGCCGTTTTATGACACCCGAAAAGGTACTCGACAACGTGAAGCGATACACGCGCAACGGCTCGATTATCGTCTTTCACGACTCTCTGAAAGCGGAGAAAAGGATGAAATATGCCTTGCCGCGTGCCATCGAATGGCTGCAAAACGAAGGGTATACCTTTGCCCTTATACCCCGTTAGGTTGGTTAAATCCCAATACAGGTTCTCTTTTGGTAATCATCTCAATTCGCTATTCTACCACTAAGAAAAACAAACATGATCAAGCACGAGAATCTATTGAAGACAGCAGTGTCCCTTCTTGTTCTCTGTACATCCCTGCCTATCCTTGCACAGATTAAAGGGACAATCACCGACAACCAGCACAATCCCATTGAGTTCGTAAATGTAGCATTATACGCTTTACCCGACACCACATTCATCACAGGTGCCGTAACTGATAGCCTGGGTAATTACCTCATCAACACCAACCTGGAGAAAAACAGTCTCATAAAGGTAACCATGGTAGGTTACAATACCGGGCAGTCGGCGATCACCGCTGAGGCGACCCCCGTCATACGCAATTTCACGCTCGAACCGGACGAAAACATGCTACAAGAGCTAATCGTGGAGGGAGAACGCCCCGTGATGAAAGCTGAAGCAGGACGTCTCATCTACCATATCTCACCCCTGGTTCGCAATAAACCGGTCACCAATGCCTATGATGCTTTGAAAGAGATACCCGGCGTAATGGAGCAGGATGAACATCTGACACTAATTGGCACGAACAGCATGACCGTGCTGCTGAATGGACAGAAAACATCCATGACCTACGACCAGCTGATGACACTCCTCAAGAGCATCCCTGTCTCACGCCTGGAGGATGTGGAGATCATGTACAGTGCCCCTCCCCAATTTAATATTCGCGGTGCAGCGATCAATGTCATATTGAAGCAGGAGAGCGGTGAATCCCTCCAGACACCGTGGCAGGGTGAACTGTCGGGCGGTTATACCCAAAGAAGATATGGCAGCGAGAACGGGAGAGCCAACCTCTATTATATCGGGTTGCAAACAACTGTCGATTTGCTGTACGGATACGATCATTACAGAATCCTCTCCTCCGAGAGACTCATGGCCGATCATCTGCTCGGGGATCAACGCTATCAGATCGACCAGCAGAGCGAAGGAGTCAATAACATGCATACACATAATCTTCGGCTGGCAGCCGATCACAAGCTAAAAAACAAAGATGTGGCAAGCATCTCTTACACAGGACTGTTCGGACGTAGCCATTCAGATCAGACCGCCATCACTGATATTTCAGGATCAGTCATCGGATCAGATATCGACTCCCATGGGCCCAACACCATGCACAATATCAAAGCAGACTACTCCTCTCATATCGGGCTCAAGGCCGGCGGAGACTACACCTGGTATCACGACCGATCTGATTACATACTTCTCAACTCACAGATGGAATCTTCTACCTTTCCGGAAAGCATTCAATCCTCCTCCTCTCAGACCATCCATCGTACCTTCTTCTATGCCAACCAGACTCATACGCTAAAAAACAGCTGGCAGCTCAACTACGGGTTAAACTATTCACTGGCGAAGACTCTCAACAATGCAAATGCGGAGAAAAACGATGAAACATACGACGAAGCCACCTTCGACACAAAACAAAATGAAGATATATGGAATATCTTTGCCGGATTCTCAAAATCATTCTCACCGAAGCTCTCTCTACAGGCATCACTGGCAGCTGAGTTCTATCATTCCACTGAACAGACGGGAGACATTGAGAAGAACCTGTGGAACGACATGGCTTGGTTTCCTACACTTAATATAAGCTATAACCATTCCGCCAATCATATTTTGCAACTGGAGCTCTCGTCAGATAAAACCTACCCTCCCTACTGGAGCCTCAACCCCTCAGTATACCATTTCGGGGCCTATGGTGTAGCCTATGGAAACCCGCTGTTGCGACCTCTTAAAGAGTACAGTGCCGGATTGTCATACATCTATAAACAGAAGTATGTGATCCGCCCATTCTTCAATCATATCACCGACTACTATACACAGCTACCTTACCAGTCGCGGAACCAATTGCGGCAGGAGTTTGTGATGCAGAACTTCAACTATCAGCAAACAGTAGGCTTGCTGATGGTGCTGCCATTTCATTTTTGGGAAAATGTATCCTCACGTCTTGTCATCAACGGTATGTACCGTCGCGAGAAGGACAACAGCTTCTACGATATCCCCTTCGACCGGAAAACAGTGGTCGGCTTTATCCAGCTCAATTCAGACATACGTCTCTCTACCAATCCAGACCTGAGAATGAACATTTCAGGCTATTATGCCACACCCGGAGTCATTCAGGGTATCTACGACCTGGGATGGCTGGCGGATCTTTCAGCAGGATTAACCTGGAGCTTCAATCAGGAAAGGGCTAAAATCATATTCAAGGGCACTGACTTCTTCAAAACGAACACACCCGAGGCTTCAATCGATTATATGGGACAGAAAAGTTCCCTCGATGCCTCTCGCGACACCCGTTCCTTCTCACTCTCCTTTGTCTATCGTTTCGGCGGTTATAAGGAAAAAGAAAGAAAAGAGGTGGATACGTCAAGGTTCGGAATGTAAATAATGAGTGATTTTTCATCACCATGGTAAATTGACAGTTCACTCACTTATTTGCTACTACGTCAAATAGCCAACATAACTACCTCTATTTATGCAATATATCTTTGTTATCACAACTTAACCCAATGATAAAAACCACCATCAATATTAAATATAGTTAAATCTGATATATTTTTATAGTATTATGTATTGCATAGTACAAGGTTTTGGCATATATTTGCACCGTTCTTTATTTTCAGAAAAAAAATGCGTAAATTCTGTAACAATTCTTCTCAGAAATTGTCTAACAGGAATCATAAACAAATGAAAAGATGATTCAAATCCGTCAACTACACAAATCCTATCACACCGAAGCACTCTCCCTACATGTACTGAAAGGTATCGACCTCAACATTGAGGCCGGAGAATATGTCTCCATCATGGGTGCGTCGGGATCGGGTAAATCAACCCTGCTCAATATCCTGGGAATCCTGGACACCTATGACGCTGGTGACTATCACCTCAACGGATCGCTGATCAGGAACCTAAGTGAGAAGCAGGCAGCAAAGTACCGCAATGAGATGATCGGATTCGTGTTCCAGTCGTTCAACCTGATTAACTTCAAGAATGCGCTGGAGAATGTTGCGTTGCCACTTTATTATAAAAAGGTGAGCCGTAAAAAGCGCAACATCATCGCCATGGAGCATCTGGACCGTATGGGCCTGAAAGAGTGGGCGCATCACCTTCCCAACGAGCTGTCGGGTGGTCAGAAACAGCGTGTTGCCATTGCCCGTGCCATGATATCCAATCCCAAAGTCATCCTTGCCGATGAGCCCACTGGCGCCCTCGACAGCAAGACCACGGAAGAGGTGATGGAGGTGCTCACCAACCTCAACAGTGAGGGCATCACCACCATCATCGTCACACACGAACGTTCGGTAGCAGATGCCACCAGGCGTATTATCCACCTCAAGGATGGGATGATTGAATATGAGACCCGCAAGGAAAACGGCATTCATGAAACAATCCCCTCACTCAAATTTTCTTCGTTATGAACGACCATTTTCAGGAGATACTCGATACACTGAAAAAGAACAAGCTGCGAACCACGCTCACAGGTTTATCTGTCTCGTGGGGAATCTTTATACTTATCGTGCTGTTGGGAGCCGGCAACGGTCTGAAGAATGGTGTGATGCAGAACTTTAGCTCAAGGGCTGTAAACATGATCAACATGTGGTCTGGGACCACATCCATGCCGCACAACGGTCTGAAATCGGGACGACAATTGCTGTTCACAGAAAATGAAGTGGATGCCATCAATGATCAGGTGGATGAGAGCCGGCTTATCACCGCCAGGTACAACACCACCCAGACCATCTCTTACGAAACGGAGTATGGCTCCTACGGCTTGAGAGGGGTGATGCCCAATTATCTCGACATTGAGAAGCTGGTCATACCACCTGAAAAAGGACGTTTCATCAATGAACTGGACATGAAAGAAAAGAACAAGGTGATCGTGCTGGATCAGAAGATCGCCGAGGTCCTTTTTAAAGATGAACAACCACTGGGTAAGTATGTGAAAGTGGGGCAGGTGATGTTCAAAGTGGTGGGTCTCAACACCAAGAAAGAACAATATGGAGGTTCCAATGCCTATATTCCTTTTTCAACTGCTCAGGCAATATACAATCCACAGCGCAAGTTCTGGCAGATCACCTTCACGGTTGACGGACTGACTACTGAGGCAGAGAACGAGCGATTCAATGAATCACTCCGGGCAATGATGGGACAACGGATGAACTTCAACCCGGAGGATGAACAGGCACTATATATCTACAATGCGCAATCGGAATATGTGGAAACGATCAAGATCTTCGGGGGAATCACCTTCTTTGTCACCATCATCGGTATACTCACCCTTATCGCCGGTATCGTGGGGGTTAGCAACATCATGCTGGTGTCGGTGAAGGAACGTACCCGTGAAATTGGGATCCGCAAAGCCATAGGGGCCACACCCATTTCCATACTGAAAATAATTATCCTGGAATCGATCTTCATCACCACCATTTTCGGATACATAGGCATGTTGTTGGGGATAGGACTCACTGAACTGATCAATTTCTTTATGATACAGTCTGCCAACGGAAAACCGGTCACCGACGAACCGCAGATGTCGGTGTTCACCAACCCCACAGTTGACATCGGTTATGCAATCTTCGCGACAGTTATACTCATCATTGCAGGTGTGATTGCCGGCTATCTCCCCGCCCGTAAAGCGGTGCGTGTACAGCCCATCGAAGCAATGAGACAAGAATAATGATGTAAGGATGTGAGGATTGAATCAACAAATCAATTAATTAGCTAATCAACAAATCAACTACGATATGTTCGACAGAGACAGATGGCAAGAGATATGGGTCACCATCACGCATAACAAATCGAGGAGCGTGCTCACCGCCTTTGGCGTTTTCTGGGGGATGCTGATGCTGGTGCTGATGGTAGGCGCAGGGAATGCACTGGAAACAGGGATGACATCGCAAATCGAAGGATTCGCCACCAACTCCTGCTTTTTCGAGTCAAACCGGACAACATTGCCCTACAAAGGATTTCGCAAGGGAAGAAGATGGAACATTACCAACAGTGACCTGCCGGTGATCAACGAGAAGGTGACTGAAATGCAATATATCTCACCTGTATTATTTGTCAGGGGTGACGGTAATAACGTGGTAAGGGGTGAGAAGAACGGATCCTATCTCGTAAAAGGTTGTTATCCCGAATATGATCTGATAGAGAAAAGCAAATTGCTCTATGGCCGTTATGTCAATGATATTGATATAGTGGAGAAAAGGAAAGTGTGTGTTATTGGAGAACGTATCCATGAAGTGCTGTTCCAGAAGGGGGAAGACCCCACCGGAAAGCAGATCCGTGTAAATGGTATCTACTTCCAGGTGATCGGTGTGGCTCGTAGCACCTCCGGTGTCAGCATCGGCGGACAGACAGCCGAAACGGTGGTACTCCCCTTCTCCACCATGCAGCAGGCTTTCAACATGGGTAATATCATACATTTTCTGGCAGCAACAGCCAAGGATGGTGTCCCGGTGAAGGTGATACAGGATAAGATCCTGGAGATTCTGAAGCAACAGCACCAGATTGCACCCGATGATAAGGAGGCTGTCTGGACAATGAATATTGAGGAACAATTCAAGATGTTCAACTACCTGGGAATCGGCATCGCTTCGCTCATATGGCTGGTGGGACTGGGGACGCTCATTGCAGGCGCTATCGGTGTGAGCAACATCATGCTGGTAACAGTACGTGAACGGACCAAGGAGATTGGTATCAGACGTGCCATGGGAGCTACACCAAACGATATCATCGGGCAGATACTCAGCGAAAGCGTGGTGCTCACGGTGTTGGCCGGACTCACAGGTATTGTGGTGGGTGTCGGCCTGTTACGGGCCACCGGCATCGTATTGAGTCAGGGCGACCAGTTCTTTAAAGATCCGCAGATCTCTTTCTCAATGGCCGTTGGCTCACTCATCATCCTGATCGTCATCGGTACTTTCGCCGGATATATTCCTGCTCAGAGGGCAATGCTGATCAAACCGGTAGAGGCGATCAGTGAAGAGTAAAATCTGACAACTGACAACCGACAACTGATTACTGACAACTGAATACTGATTACTGACAACTGACAACTAAAAAATAATTACATGAAACGAATTTTGAGAATTGCAGGCTTTGCACTATTAGGTTTTTTGGTAATATCTACCTTCGTGTTTCTCTGGCAAAAATCACGTCCCAAGGTTGTGAACTACAAAATTGAAACTACGACAATGGGATCCATCGAAAAAAGAACAGTAGCTACAGGCAAGATGGAACCACGTAACGAGATCCTCATCAAACCCCAGATGTCGGGCATCATCTCGGAAGTATATAAGGAGGCAGGAGAAACTGTACAGGCCGGCGACATCATCGCCCGCATCCAGGTGGTACCCGACATGGTGAACCTGAGCAGTGCCGAGTCGCGTGTACAACGGGCACAGCTGGCTGCTGACCAGAGCAGGGCCAACTATGAGCGCGACAGGAAGCTCTACGACAACGAGGTGATCTCACGCGAGGAGTTCGAGAAGGTAGAGCTGCAATACAAAAACGATCAGGAGGAGCTGCGGGCAGCCAACGACAACCTGAGCCTGATCCGCACCGGTATCACCCAGAGCTCGGCCAAAACCAGTAACACGCTGGTGCGCTCCACCGTGAGCGGCACCATCCTCGACGTGCCGGTGAAGGTTGGCAACTCGGTGATCCAGTCCAACAACTTCAACGACGGCACCACCGTGGCCTCAGTTGCCAACCTGAGCGATATGCTCTTCGTGGGAAAGATTGATGAGACGGAAGTGGGAAAACTATCCGTCGGGATGCCCATGGAGATCACCATCGGTGCCGTTCAGGACCGCAAGATCCCTGCCTCACTGGAGTACGTATCTCCCAAGGGTGTAGAGGAATCGGGAGCCATCCTCTTCGAGATGAAAGCAGCCATGAAGCTTCCGGACGATGTCTTCATCCGTGCAGGCTATAGTGCCAATGCTGATATTATCCTCGATAAACGTACCGATGTGCTGACCATCCCTGAAAGTACGGTGGAATTCAGTGGCGACTCAGCATTCGTCTATCTCGTGAAAAGCGAAAAACCACAGGAGTTTGATCGCCACTTTGTGAAAATTGGTCTGTCAGACGGCATCCAAATTGAGGTGATGGAAGGATTGAAGGAGAACGACAAAATACGCGGTAGTGAGATCATCGAACAAAAATAAACTCAGAGATCATGTACATAAGACAAACAATCACCATAGCCCTGCTGCTCATCGGCTCCATCGCTCCCCTCGCCGCACAGAAGCGTTACACGCTGATGGAATGCATCGAGACAGCACTTGAGAACAACCGCAACATCAAACAGCAGGAACTGAGCCGCCGGCAGCGCGAGATCGCCTACAGCCAGGCACGTGCCGACCTGCTGCCAAGCCTCAATGCCTCTGCGGGACAGAACTTCGTCTTCGGCCGTTCCATCGGTCTCGACAATGTCTATCAAAACACCAACTCATCACAGACCAACTTTGGCATCGGTGCCGACATCACCCTCTTCGACGGGTTACGCATGAAGCACAACATCGACGCCCGCAAAGCAGAGATGTATGCCTCCGAAGCGGACCTGGAAAAGATGCAGGACGACATCGTGATGAGCGTCTCCACTGCCTTCCTGCAGGCACTCCTCAACAAGGAGCTGCTCCGGATAGCAGAGAATCAGCTGGAGACTACAGAGGCTGACATCACACGACGCCAGGAGCTGGTGAACAGCGGCAAGATGGCACGGGGCGAGCTGCTGGAACAGGAGGCACAACTGGCTACCGAGGAGCTGAATCGTGTGCAGGCAGAGAGCAACCTGCGGCTGGCACTGCTCGACCTGGCACAGATCATGGAGCTGGAGGCATTTGATGATTTTGATATCACCGCCCCTCCCGCAGAGAGCCTGATCAGCGAGACACCTCTGCTGGCATCGGAGGCGGTCTACGAGAGTGCCCTGCTGAACCGTCCCGAGCTGCGCGGCATGCGTTACCGCCTTGAGAGCAGTCAGAAGGAGCTGCTAATGGCACGGTCGCAGTACTTCCCCACCCTCTCCTTCGGTGCCAATATGGGAACCGGCTATTACAACATGAGCGGCCGTGACAACGATGCTTTCCACACGCAGCTGCGCAACAACATGAGCAATTCACTCGGTTTCAACCTGCGCATTCCCATCTTCAACAAGTTCCAGATCCGCAACAGCGTGCAGAATGCACAACTGGCCATCGCAAACACACAACTGGAGATGGACAAGACGCGGATCGATTTGCGGAAGAAGATCGAACAGGCCTACTACAACGCCATTGGCGCGAAGAGCCGCTGGGAGGCTGCGCAGAAATCGGTCGAGGCCAGCCGCGAATCTTATCGCTTTGCGGAAGAGAAGTATGAAAGCGGACGGGCCAACTCCTACGAACTGTTCCTGGCCAAAAACAACCTCACCCGCGTGCTGGGCGAAGAGGCACAGGCCAAGTATGAATACGCGTTCCGGCTGAAGATCCTGGAACTGTTAAAAGACTGATCGACTGTAACCGTCACGATCCAATCACTGTCAAACAGAAAAAAGAAAAGAGATGAAAACAACATTCCTTGCACTGCTATCACTGCTCTTATCACTGAACGGCACCTCCTGTGCCCAGTCACGCACCGCAAAAGATGCCTTTGAGGTGAGTAACTTCACCGCGATCGAGGCTTCGGTGGTGGCCAATATCCAGATCACCCAGTCACCGACAACCGAAGTCACCGCTGAAGGGAGCGAAGAGTTGCTTGAACGGCTGGAGATTAGAATGGAAGGCGACCGGCTCATCCTCGACATGGAGGATGAACGATTCTGGAAGCGATTCGGCAGGAATGCCAACAAGCTGACCATCCGGATCGCCACCCCCACCCTTTCGGAGATCGATTTTGAAGGGGTCGGCAACATCACCATCGAAGGGACCTTCAACACCCCGCAACTGTTGATCAACAGCGAAGGGGTGGGCAACCTTATCGCGAACAACCTGGAGAGCGATTATGTGAAGATCAGCTCCGAGGGCGTGGGCAACACCACCGTGGGCGGTAAGACCGGCAAGGTGGAGATCGACTCCGAAGGCGTGGGCAACGTTGATGCCGCAATGCTGATCGCACGCGAGGCGGTGGTCTCCTCGCAGGGTGTGGGCAACGTGAGCTGCTACGCCTCCGAATTTCTGAGCATCCGCTCGCAGGGCGTGGGCAATGTACACTACTATGGCAAACCGGCAAAAACGGACCTCATCAAGGATGGGGTCGGCAAAATACGGCCGGGCGAATGACCGGCACACACAAAGATCTACTCTACTTCTAATTTACATTAATCCGAGGACGGGGGCTTGTGAAAGTCCCCGTCTTTATTACTGCACCATCCCGATATCGCGCAGCCAGGAGAGCACCCTGAAGGGCCACTCGTTCACTGTGTGGCCGGTGTTGCGCAGCCCGTAACCATGCCCGCCTGAGGGATAAAGATGCAGCGCTGCCGACACATTCGCCTGTTTCAGCGCGTAATAGTAGAAGATACTGCTGTCAATGTAATTTCTGTCGTCCTGTGTCTGGATCAGGATGGTGGGGGGTGTATTGGAGTCGACTTTCAACTCGGGGGCGATCGAGAAATGTTCACCGGAGAGATAGGCCGGGTAGACCAGAATGGTGAAATCGGGACGGAGGCTCACCTCATCGAAGGCATCCACCCTTGGATAGGTGCGTTCACCATAGCGGGTGCTGGCCACGGCGGAGAGGTGTGCACCCGCCGAGAAGCCCATGACGCCAATCCTGTTTGCATCAATCCCCCACTCCTCCGCATGGGCACGGGTATAGGCGATGGCTCGCTGCAGGTCCTGCAGGGGTGCTGCATGCTTCTCCAGACCCTCACGGCGCGGTACACGGTATTTCACCAGCACACAGTTCACACCGAAGCTGTTGAACCGTTTGCAGATCTCCGATCCCTCCAGGTTGTAAGCAAGTATTTGGTATCCCCCACCCGGGTTCACGATGATGGTCACACCGTTGTTTAGTTCTGCCGGCGCAGGGTAAAAGGTCAGCGTGGGTTCACTCACGTTGCTGATGCGCAGCACCGGACAGCCGGCCACCTTGTTGCCGCTCAGATCGTCCAGCTGTTTTAACTTCACCGTTTCGCCGGGAGCACCACCGGGGAACAATAACACAGGTTGCTCCTGCGATTGAACAATCAGGGTTGAAAGCACAAAGAAAAGAAGTAAAACAATGTGTCGCATAGTTTCAAAATATCTGCGTAATGATTGAGTGAGTATCGACTACAAATATAATACTTTTAACCATTTATGCATACATTTCTGCTTTGCCATCCCCTTCATCTCGCTCGTAGAAGTCCCCCCATATCAATCTGACGACGAGGAAAATTGGGAAAAAAGAATGAACAAGACAAAACATTTTTGTTATCGTGAACATATTTGTTGACAAATCATTATATTTGCAGAGTGTAAAGCAATTGTGTAAAAACATGAATTCTAAGAAAATGAATGTGTGAACAAAGTTGGACAATATATTGAATCACTGATCAGGAATGGCGGACAGAGTCAATCTGAAGTTGCGAGAGAAATAGGGGTGCACCGGCAATCGCTAAGCTATGTGATTGCCGGACGTCGTGACCTTTCCATGCCATTGGCTTTGAAACTGGAATCTTTTTTCAACCTGCACGAGGGAGAACTCCTGAAAAAACAGGCAATAGAGAATATTCGCATTTACAAGCAGAAACTTAAAAACGATTTGGTGAAACAATTGTTGGAAGTCAATGCGTTCTGGTCCTATGCAGCTGTTTCAACAGAAAATATTTCCGATGAAGAATTGATTGAGAAAGTATTCATTCATCTGGATATGGCAGAAATAGCCAATCTATTTGAAATATATCAGCGGGATTATATCTTCAAGGTTTGGAAGGAAAAGATGGCCATTCAGGGGGAATATCTTTTTAACCTGAATGTGATGATTGCCCTTTATTACTTTCACATAAAGCAACCGGAGAAATATCTCAGGCAAATTGAGCGGGAACATCTGAAAAAAATCATTGATTATGCGTAAGGGATTGACGGTTAACATCGATGCGATTATCGGAAAAGTAGCTGAGATGGAATGCATTAAGCCATATGTTCTCTGCGGCGGAACGGCTCTTGCCATACAAATTGGTCACCGTGAGAGCGAGGACTTGGACTTTATGATGTGGCGTAAATCAAAAAAAGAAAAACCTGCCGTCGATTGGCCGGTTATTGAAAAGGAACTGAGTGAAAAAATCGGCGAAGTAAAGAATTTCAATCTCCTGGGTTTCGATCAGGTGGAGTTTGTAGTGGAGAACGTTAAATTTTCGTTCTATGTAAGTGAAAACCTCTCACCCATTTCAAAGCCGATCCATTATATGGGCAATATACATCTTGCCGATATATACTCGATCATAGCGATGAAAATTGAGGTGATGCTTCGTAGAATGAAAATACGGGACTACTACGATGTGTATGCCATTCTTCGTGAGGGATATGATATCTCTGTGGGAATTGATGCAGCATTGAAATATTCACAACACAAGTTAACCACAAAAAATATTGTAATGATCTTATTGTCCGATAATTTTTCATCTGATATAAGCCTCAAACAACTTAATCCGAAATATGATGTAACGAAAGAGGCGATGCGCGCTTATATACTTCAAAAACTAAGAAACGCCCACATTGCCTAAAGTCAGATTTCAACGTTTTTCCAACATCACTCTTTCATCATCCCGATATCGCGCAACCAGGAGAGCACCCTGAAGGGTCATTCGTTCACCGTGTGGCCCGTGTTACGCAGCCCCTGTAGCCTTCCCTATACGTGTAGCCTTCCTATGTGTAGTACAGTCCTTGATTAGACTGCAAAAAAAGTTATTTATGCATACATTTCTGCTTTGCCATCCCCTACATCTCGCTCGTAACGGATTCTAATCCTTAAAGAATCATTGAGATTGTGATGGTAATGAAACTATTTTACTCTTTTACATTACGATGCTACATTTTACCAAATACTCCCTATCTTTGCACCATCAATTACAATTACAGCTAATGGAGCCAAAACAGACCCTGCTCGGCATGACGCTCGCCGAAATCACCGAAAGCGTCACGGAACTGAGTCTTCCCAAGTTTACCGCCAAACAGATCGCCGACTGGGTTTATCTGAAACGGGTGACAGCCATCGACCAGATGACCAACATCTCCCTGAAAAACAGGGAACTGCTAGCTGAGAGGTTCGAGGTGGGGCGCACGGAACCGCTCGACATCAAGAGATCGGTCGACGGCACCCGCAAGATGCTGTTCAAAACTGCCGGTGGCAAGTTCATCGAGACGGTCACCATCCCCGAAGATGATCGCCTCACCATCTGCGTCTCCTCACAGGTGGGCTGCCGCATGAACTGCGACTTCTGCATGACCGGCAAGCAGGGGTTCCACGACAACCTCACCGCCGGGGAGATACTCAACCAGGTCTACTCGGTACCCGACTCGGAACAGATCACCAACCTGGTCTTCATGGGCATGGGAGAGCCACTCGACAACTACAAGCAGGTGAAGAAAGCTTCGGAGCTGCTGATGGCCGACTATGGCCTTGCCTGGAGCCCCAAGCGGATCACCCTCTCTACCATCGGCCTCACCTCCAACCTGAAACGATTCCTCGAGGAGAGCAGGTGCCACCTGGCCATCAGCCTCCACAACCCGATAGCGGAAGAGCGATTGGCTATCATGCCCATCGAGAAGTCGGCACCCGTCGCCTCAGTGATCAGCCTGCTGCGCGACCAGGATTGGAGCCACCAACGGCGCCTCTCGTTCGAGTACATCATGTTCGACGGAGTCAA
>Ga0265295_1001803_pt1 | contig 36510 bp, 35 predicted proteins | sample Munlansysbiofilm_FD_192503 | JGI IMG/M metagenome (GOLD analysis project Ga0265295, IMG submission 192503) | Leachate microbial communities from a municipal landfill in Southern Ontario, Canada - Methane capture system biofilm | ecosystem: Engineered > Solid waste > Landfill > Unclassified ... | reverse complement strand
CTTGCATTATTCATAACATACCTGATACTCAACTATTCAAGCGGTATCTTTAATGATTCCAGTTAGTGAGGACTGCGTGTAGCAAAGGTTCACCGAACATTCATAAGCTGATTCCAGTCGGTTGTGTAGGCAGGAGAGCAATGATTGCAGGCTGCCTTCCAGGGTTGTCGGCCGGGAAGCCCCATAGCTGCATATCCAAGGTACTGACTGCCCATGCGGGCGTTTATTTTATCCATGGCCTGCATAAGTTTTTGTTGCTTCGATCTGTTTACGGTATCAAAAAGGTCAAACTGCACCTGCCCGTCCTGAACCAGGTTGGAAAATATCACCCCTGTTTTTGTGTACTCTTTCCCGGACTGGAATATCTGCTTCAAAAGTTTTTTCCCGTGTTTGATCAACTCGGGAGTGTCGCTGGATGAAGTCGGCAGCACCGCTGTCTTGGAGTTATAGTAACAGGGTTGAGATTTGAAACGGCTTGTCATCACATAGACGGTTATATTTTCAACAAAGCTTTCCTGATGCCTTAACTTTTCCGCACCCCGGGAGATATAGAGGGCCAGGGCCTGGGACAGTTCATCAAAGGTCGTTACAGGGGTTCTAAAAGAACGAGAAACAGACACGGACTTTCGCCTTGCAGGATTGTCCTCCAGGGGGTAGCAGTGCTCTCCTGTAAGCTCCTTCTGCATCCTAACACCATTGATTTCCATCTTCTGCTGGACCAACCACGAAGGTGCTAATTTTAAGTCCAGAGCAGTTTTAATGCCTCGGCTGGTAAAGAAAGGGGCCAATCTTCTGCCGATGCCCCATACCTCTTGAACCGGTGTTCTTTCGAGTGCAAGATCCCTGTAGCGTGACGAGGTCAGGTCGAGCACTCCATCTGCCTTTGGTGATTTCTTGGCAATACGGTTGGCTATCTTTGCAAGGGTTTTGGTGGGTGCAATACCTATAGACACGGGAATACCCGTATCCCTTGTCACCGTATAACAAATCTCTCGTGCATAATCTGCAAGGTTGGTGGACTTAAAGCCCGTAAGATCAAGGAAAGCCTCGTCAATAGAATAGACTTCCATGGCTGGGGTAAATTGAGCGAGTGTCTGCATCACCCGGTTGGACATATCCCCGTAAAGGGGGTAGTTGGATGAAAACACACGTACACCATTTGCCTCAACTATGGGTTTGATCTGGAAAAAGGGTTGACCCATGCCTATACCCAGGGCTTTGGCTTCATTGGATCGTGCCACGGCACAGCCGTCATTGTTGGAAAGAACAATCACAGGTTTACCCGCAAGCTCAGGGTTAAATACCCGCTCGCAGGAAACATAGAAGTTATTGCAGTCAACCAGGGCAAAAACAGGCATACTCTATACCTTATGTATCACATTGGTAACAACACCCCAGATCTCCAGGGATTTCTCCCCGGTTATTTCAATGGGTCGGTAGCACTCGTTCTCAGGCTCAAGAAAGACCAGGCTGCCTCGGTATCTAAGGCGTTTTACCGTTATGTCACCATCTATGACGGCTATGACTATCTTTTTGTCACTGGGCTCCAGGGATCGGTCAACAATGAGAATATCACCGGGGTGTATCCCGGCATTAATCATGGAGTCACCGCTGACCCGGACAAAAAAAGTAGCTGCCGGATGTTTGATCAGGTGCTTGTTGAGATCCAGTCTACCTTCCATGTAATCCTCAGCAGGGGATGGAAAGCCTGCCTCTACACATGAGAAGCAGAGGGGGCAGCTTATTGCTGTTGAAGTGTCGGGTATGAGTATCGTGTTCATTAAAATCCTGTTGGACTATAGAAGAATGCAGGTTTAAGGTGCTGTGCGTTAGGCTCAGATTATAATTTGACTGGGTATAATGCAAGGCTTTAAGATCGAAAAAAACAATGTCAATTACAAAGGCAAGCCCGTTATTACCCGCCTCAATGTTTGGTTTGTGGGGTGTAGTCGTTCCTGGTGGCCCAGGTTGCTGAATGATTTTGTTCATTTGTACCATTAACGCCCCTAATCCACCGCCTAAAAAAAAGAAAACCTCGTTGCGCTTGATGGCTCAAGCAGATAGAGTGTTTGTGCAAGCAAAAACCTATCATCAACGAGGTGAAACGAATTATGACACACGGCATGCTTCCATTCAAGTACGAAGAGGAAAAAACTCAAACTGGTATGACAGCGCTGGCAGGTTTGCCAGTCTATATGGACCTGGCCAATGTAATCGGTTTGTCCAAATCCATCAAAAAGCATCTAAAGATAAGGGAGAACTCACAAGGTTGGACTGACTCTCAGATAGTCTTGTCATTAGTGCTGCTCAATCTTGCCGGTGGTGATTGTGTTGATGACTTAAAGGTGTTGGAGGCAGATGAAGGGTTTTGCCAAATATTGCGGAAATCAGAAACGCATGGTTTGAGTCGTAAGGTTTGCCGAGCTTTAGAGAGGAGGTGGCGCAAGGAAAGAAAACGTTCAGTGCCATCCCCGTCAGCTGTTTTCAGATATCTGTCCGAATTTTATGATGTTGAACAGGAAGATGCTCGAAACAAGTCAGAGATTAAAGCCTTCATCCCCGCCGCCAATGAGCATCTGAAGGGGTTTGGAAAGATCAACAAAGATATGATCGCCAGCTTGAACACAGTAAGTGTTGAGACAACGGCCACCCTGGACATGGATGCCACTCTGGCTCAAACAGGGTTCAAGGCTTATCAGCCTTTCAACACATGGTGGTTTGAGCAAGGAATTATCCTTCACACAGAATTTCGTGACGGTAACGTGCCAGCTGGCTATGAACAGTTAAGGGTTTTTCAGGAAGCCTTGGACTGTCTTCCGAGCAATGTGGACAAGGTGAAACTCCAGTCAGATACGGCTGCTTATCAGCACGATCTTTTACGGTACTGTGAAAAAGATGATAAACAGCTTAAACTCCCCTTTCCGACAATGGAAATAGATGAAGAAACAAACGGGGAGGACATTATCCACTGGCTTCATGAACGATGCGGTAAGAGTGAAGAAGTTCATGCGGTGATGAAAGATGACTTAGCAGGTGGGAAATTGCCATCCTCTGACTTCGGTACAAATGCTGCTTGGTGGTGGATTATGATAATAGCCTTGAACCTGAATGTGATGATGAAAAATTTAGCTTTAGCTTCTTCGATGAAGACGAAACGGATGAAAGCCATCAGGTTCTCATTTATCAACATTCCTGGCAGGATAATTAAACGATCCAGGACTCTTTTCTTGCGTTTATCTAAAGGCCATCCATCATACAATCTACTGGTTGAGGCACGCAGAAAAATTGCAATGCTTTTTGCTGCCAGGGCACCATCTGGATAACAATATGGTAAAATCACGTAAAAAAAATTTATTTTTTATGGTCGACCAAGGGATCTCTACGGTCAAAAACACTCCAAACCGGAGGGGCGACGACAAAAAAGGACGGCCTCATGCTCAACTAGGCTCTACAATCGAAAAAAAGCTCCAAAAAAAGTCTTTGGAGGAGTGCGCCAAAAGTAGGTGGTGGATTTGGGTTATAGCTCCATGCTTGACGCTTTAAGGCCAATATAATATTCTCCACCTATAGCTTACAAATGATGGAACGAAGAATCTGGCCTGGTATTGAGCGACCAATTATTCGAATAAAAAATTTATAGATAATACCTATGGTAAATTTAACGACTAACCGAAAACCCGACGTAAAGGCCATACTGCTCTCTTCCGTCTAAAACATCTTTAGGATTTTTAAAAGCGATGACCACTATATTTGACGATTTGAAAAGCCCCAGCATTTGGCGAGAGTGCTGGGATCTATTCAGAGGACGAGAGCTGGGATGTCTTCAAGTGGAGATATCCTCCTACTGCACAGGGAAATGCGTATATTGTCCACATACTGTTTACTCTGACAACTGGAATTCCAGACATATGCAGCCAGGTACATTTGCCAATCTCTGGCCTATCTTGTGCCGGGCATCCCGAGTACACCTTCAGGGTTGGGGCGAGCCTTTCCTACATCCCAACTTCATGGATTTTGCCAAGTTGGCACTACGTGGCGGATGCCAAGTTTCTACAACCACCTCCGGGCTGTATATGGACGAGACATTAGCCCTGGAACTTGTGGATAGTGGCATCGATATCATAGCCTTTTCTCTTGCCGGTACAAGTGCGGCCTCCAACGACAAAAATAGAGATGGGGTTCCCTTTGACCAAGTGGCACATGCGGTGCAACTGCTCCAAGCTACTCGCAAAACCAGAAAAGCTGTCCATCTGGAAATACATCTTGCATACTTATTGTTAGCCTCAGATCTTGACGCATTATGGAGACTTCCTGAACTTATGGATGAATGGGGGGTTCATGAAACTATCATCAGCACTCTAGACTACATCCCTTCTCACCAATTACTCTCCCAAGCTTTTTTGCCCCATGAGCGTGATAAGATTAAAGCTGCCCAGGCTGTTATTGATGAGATCACCTTGAAAGCACGAACAGCAGGCAGGGAAATTTATGCGTCTTTGCCAGAGCATAAACCTGCTCCCCAATGCAGGGAGGAGGCCCAGAAAAATCTTTATGTAGATGCGGATGGTGTAATTTCACCTTGCGTGTTGTTGAACGTTCCAGCATGCGGTGAAAACTCCAGCAAAAAGACCTTTGGCTCAGTCAATAGGGAAGATCCTCTTTCAATCTGGGGCAAGGATGAATATCGAACATTCAGAAATGCTCTTGACACACCAGTTCCTGACCGAGTATGCGAGGGTTGCATTAAACGTTTTGAAAAACCATTTTCATAGATAAATTGCAAGCAGATACTTAGCATTTTGCACACATAGAATCTGCAAGCCGAGAGTTTCCTCAAAAAACTAACTTAACAGGCGGTGAATTTGAGGCCTACTTGTCTTAGTCTATAAAGTTACATAGAAAAAGGCAGAGCAGTCTGGAATCTCTGCCTCTGAATTTATTGAGGTACTTCATGCTTAACAAGAGGAACAATGGAAAATAAATCAGAGTGGAATTTTGATGAAATAATTGACAGGAGCAACACAGGTTCCATGAAGTGGGAGCCTGCCGTGTTGAGGGCAAAATTTGGGCCGGGAGGAGAAAATCTCTTGCCCCTGTGGGTTGCTGACATGGATTTTAAATGTCCCCCGGCCGTTGATGCTGCCATGGAAAAACGTCTGGCCCATCATGTGTATGGGTATACAATCCAGGACCCTGATTACAATAAGGCGCTAATCGCCTGGTATCAGCGAAGGCACAAGTGGGAGATCAAAAATAGTTGGATAATGACCTGTCCCGGCATAGTTCCCGCTACCAACTATATTATCCAACGATTTTCCAAGCCTGGTGACAAGGTCCTTATCCAGACACCGGTTTACTATCCATTTACCCGGTCCATAACCTTGAATGGACGAAGTGTTGCAGACAATCCCCTGAAAATTGTGAACAACAGATATGAGATGGATTTTGATGATCTTGAAAAAAAGGTAAAGAATCCCAGGGTCAAGATTGCCATCCTGTGCAGCCCCCACAACCCGGTGGGCCGGGTCTGGACCCAAGAGGAACTTGAACTCTTTGGAAAAATCTGTATCGACAATAATGTCCTTGTGTTTTCCGATGAAATCCACTGCGATCTTTTAATGCCCGGTTTCAGACATATCGCTTTTCAGTCAATATCTGAAGATTTTGCACAAAATTCCATTGTGGCTAATTCCGGCAGCAAGACCTTTAATTTAGCAGGGCTCAATCAGTCCAACCTCATCATTCCCAATGACAGGATCCGAAATGAGCTTTCAATCTATTTTGAAACTTTGGGAATGGGTTCCCGGGGCGGCGGCAGTCTGTTTGGTGAGGTTGCCACCCTTGCTGCCTACGCAGGTGCAGAACGCTGGCTGGACGATCTTCTCGTATATCTGCATGAAAACTTTATCTATCTTAAAAAACAACTGGAAGAGCAATTGCCCGGAGTCAGGGTATTTGACCTTGAGGGGACATATCTGGCCTGGGTGGATTTAAGGCCCTTTGGATTGTCACATGAAACGATCATCCAGAAAATTGAACATACCGCCGGGGTGGCCCTTGACCATGGTGACTGGTTTGGTGAAAACGGGGAAGGGTTTGAGCGGGTAAACCTTGCCTGTCCCAGATCAATTCTTGAAAAAGCGGTTGAGGCTATGGTCGCCGCCCTTAAAAGTGATTCCTGAGTTTGCTTTATAATTTAAAGACACCATGACAATAAAACCACCCCAAAAAAATTGCGACCGCAGTTCATCAAACCCATCGATATTAAGCTATTCCACCCGTGAACTCACGGGAATCCTGATGATATTCGGGTCTGCCATCTGCTTTTACCTGGCCACATTCGTGATCAGGATAGCTAAAACAGACACGGTAATCACACCTGAAGAGTTCCTCTTTGGAAGACTGTTGCTGGGCTTTATAATCGTTGTGACCATCATGGGTGTGAAGAAAAAAAAACCACGCCCCAAAAACCTGCACTTTATTTTCGGGAGGGTCCTGGCTAACCTGTTTGCCGTGCTCTGCTTTTACACAGCCGTTGAAAAAACCGGTGCTTCAACAGCCAATGTCCTGAACATGACCTACCCCATTTTCATCGCCATCATCTCATGGTTTATGATCAAGGACCAGCGGGATCCCGTGGCTGTTCTCATCTCAGTAATCTCATTTGTCGGGGTATGGATGATCCTGTCCGGCAACGGTTTCACCATTGATATACAGAACCTGTGGGGACTTATGTCCGGCCTTTGGGCATCCGTGGCCATTATCTATCTTAACCTTCTCAGACGGGACCACGATTCTGACACCATCCTTTTTTTCGTATTCGGAGCAGGTGCATTATTTACCTACATCCTCTTCCATGGGAAAATCGCCATACCCGATTCAACCCAGTTTTATTACCTCTTTATCTGTTCTGTGCTGGGGGTCGCCGGACAATACCTTCTCACCATCGGGAACAAATACGTAACCGCATTGGAGAGCGGCATTATCTCGTCCACAAGAATTTTGATGGCCGCAGTTCTGGGGATTTTTCTTCCCTATGATCTGCCGCTCTCTTTGCTGGGATGGATGGGGGCATTTCTGATATTTGGCGCCAACGTTTATCTGACCATCCGAAAGGTAAAAAATCCCCAGGGATTATAGTCGACAATGAAAAACGATATCCTTCCCACAGATAAAGAGCAAAGGCCGTTCCGGCACCATCTTGGAGCCCTCATCTTTTTGGTGGCTATTTTTTTCTTGAATTTTATTGCCAGGGTGATTCCTGCACCATTACTACCTTCCATTGAAAAGGATATGCAGCTCAGCCACAGCGCTGCTGGTTCTTTTTTCCTCTTTATTTCATTAGGATACTTTATCGCGCTTGCCGGATCCGGGTTTGTCAGTTCCCGTTTGACACACCGGAGGGCCATTATTTTGTCTTGCGAGGCCATGGGCCTGGCCCTGCTTTGTATCTGTGTGAGCCAGAACTTATGGACAATCCGCCCGGCCCTGGTACTTCTGGGGCTTGCAGCCGGCCTTTACCTGCCTTCGGCTATTGCCTCAATTACCCATATGGTCGATTCCAGGCATTGGGGAAAGGCCCTGGCAATTCATGAACTGGCACCCAATTCAGGCTTTATGCTGGCCCCTGTACTTGCCGAAGCAATGTTGATATGGCTTTCCTGGCGCGGTATCCTGGCGGTTCTGGGCATAAGTATTCTCTGCCTGGGTATTGCCTATGCACGCTGGGGCCGCGGCGGACGATTTGCAGGCCAGGCCCCTGATCTAAACTCCATGAGACGGCTTGGGGCGGAGCCGGGTTTCTGGATCATTATGCTTTTATTCGGTCTGGCGATCAGTAGCACCATGGGCATCTATACCATGCTGCCCCTTTATCTGGTTGTCGAAAGGGGCATCGATCATGCCTGGGCAAACACCCTCATTGGGCTTTCCCGAATTTCCAGTGTGGGGATGGCTTTCTTAAGCGGGTTTGTAACGGATCGATTCGGCTCCCGGGCGACCATGATAGGGGTGTTTCTTTTAACCGGGACGGCAACCCTGGGATTGGGAATGGCAAACGATGACTGGGTGATCGTGTTTCTCTTTTTGCAGCCCATGGTGGCGGTGTGCTTTTTCCCGGCCGGTTTTGCGGCCCTGTCAGCCATTGGACCGCCTGAAACCCGAAACGTTGCCGTGTCCATGACAATCCCTTTTGCCTTTCTCATGGGCGCCGGTATCGTTCCTGCAGTAATCGGATTTTTAGGTGATATGGGAAAATTTTCCCTGGGCATAGAGCTTACAGGCGGGCTTATCCTTTGTGGAACAGGTGTGGCCTATTTTCTCAAACTGCCGAGCAAGTGATTCTTTTAATCTTATTGGGAAATGCTGAAGAATTTTCCTCCGTAAAATGGTGGCTGCAGTACATAATTATCCAGCGCATGAATGATCGGCGAGGATACATTTCCCGCTTTCATCCGCTTATGAAGATCGATTAAGCCCTCCATTAGGCTTGGCAAGTCATCTGATTTTGAACAAATGAACTGTATGATCTCCTTGTGATAGGCAACCGTCTGGCCGACATAATTCTGGCTAACCAGATAGTCGCTGTCTTTGAAGCGCGGATCGACAATGCGTTTCTGTAATTCTATCAGCCTTTTTTTTCACAGAAGTCTTCCTTTTCAGCAAGCTCCAGCGATGTGATGAGTTTTTCAGTTTGTGAGGCATTGGGCTTGATGTGCTCAATTTCAAAGGATGACTTTGTTTTCTTTGAGGGATATTCTTTAAGGCGGTGGAGGCAGTCTCCATGAAGCAGATTTCCTTTTTTCATATTTTTAAAAATCATTTTTTTCTCCTGTATGTTTTTATAAGAAACAGCTTTTAGCTGTTAGCCATTAGCTCTTAGATCTTAGGTAACGGCTAAACGCTATCGTGTTTCATCGCTCGTTGTGTCTGCCAGGACATGGGGGTTATATAAATTGAGTTGAGCTGAATTTGGTGGGCCAGCCAAGAAAATAAATGACTGGCACACCATTTGGTTAAAATTGTCTAAAAGGCAGCATACTCTCCTTAATTCTGCCTGAAGATTGCCGGACATTTTTGATGAGGCTTGAATAGAAACATACCCTGTGCTATGCTATTAAGCATCTTGAAAAGTAGAAATCTTAGTTCCAGAAACTCTTTATCTACTTGCGTCTTCTGCCACAGCAGATTTTTTCTTTTTCAAGTGGTAACAAACTCCTGCCAAAACATGTAAGAGGTCAAAACTCATTAAAAACCCAAATCGTTGCTGGCCCGATGCCTGGCATATCTGGACAGCCAACGCTTTTAAAATTTAGGTTGTATTCGGCCAATTAACGTTTTCAACCATAACTATTAAGTATAAGGAGAAGTAAGAAAATGGACAAAATGAAAATAAGTGAATTGATGCGCCCCATTGATGAGTTTCCACTTATTTCTACGGAAGCTAGCTTTATGGACGGGGTGGTTGCATTGGAAAAAGCCAACCAGGAATTCAAATTGGGAAATGCTCCTGAAAGAATTTTACTGGTCCATGATGTGAACAAAAAGATCATTGGAAAACTATCCCCCATGGACATTGTGCAAGGCTTGGAACCAAAATATGACGACATGGATCACCTTAAAACCAATCAGTATTATCACATGATTCGGAGTTCACTCATATCCATGAAGGACGAATTCCGATTGTGGCACAGACCCCTCGGAGAACTCTGCGAAAAGGCCCATACCGTCAAAATTCAAAATTTTATCAAGATGCCAACCCCTGACCATATGGTAATGATTGACGATAACCTGGACGTCGCTTTTCATCTTTTTGTTGTGAAACGACATGGTTCGCTTTTCGTCAAGGATGGGCAAAACATCGTTGGTCTGATTCTCTTCTCGGATGTATACAAAAAGATTCGAGAAATTATGAAAAGTTGCCCAGTCCCTGCATAAACTTACGATGTGGAACCCTAGGAATGCAGATTAAAAAGCGACAATCAATACCTTATAAGAATGTTCTTAAATAACTTGGGTCAGGCTTCAACAATGCAGGCCTGGCCCAGTCTCGACAAATAATGCCTCAAGCCAGGCATCAAGATGAAGTGCTTCCCCTGACGGCAAGAAGATCTGCCCGCTCGTTTAAAGGATGACCGCTGTGACCTTTTACATGGATTAATTTTAACCGCTTAAACGGCTTCATCAGCTGGCGTATGGACCCAACCAGTTCTACATTGGCCTTGGCCTTCCAGTTTTTGGTGAGAATACCGATGGAATAGGTTGAATCTGTATAAATTGTAACTGGTGTGCTGTGATGATCCTTGACTAACTCAAGTCCAAGTTTAATGGCCGTAAGTTCGGCAATGTTGTTTGTGGCAACTCCCAGGGATATAGATATCTCATGGACTACTTTGTTATTCTGGACTACCACCACCCCGGAACCTGCCGGGCCGGGATTGCCGGAACAGGCCCCATCAGTATAGATGAAAATTGGAGAATCCCTGGATATTTCTACCCCGCCCTCCAAGGAGGTTTCTTCGAAAGAGGATTCCTCACCTATGATATCAAAGATAGATCCCTCTACTCCAGGGACTGGAACAGGATAAGAAGGCGAGCCAGTTAGTGACTCTGACTGCTGGTCCGCCAGGTCCTCTGACGGCTGATCAGTGAGGTGATCTGAGGGTGGTTCTGATATCGGACCTGAGACCTGGTCTGTCAGCTGGTCAAGCAACATGGCTGAACGTCTGTTCAACTCTTCGATTTCTCTTTGTATCTGTTTCAGTTCTTCCAGAACGCCCATTCATCACTCCTGATAGGTTGTATTTCTGCCCCTTAAACCACTTCCCACTTTTTGCCCCTTCAGATACCACAACAGATCAGCTCTATCAACGGAAAGTTAAATCAGTCACCTATCCACGTTCCACTATATCCCTCCCCTGTAGACCACCATGTCATTAAGGTTCACCCCGGCCGATCCTGCAACAACCTGGCACTTGGCTTTAAACAGAAAAACAATCCGATCATCATCATGGGGCAGGGTCTCATAGTTACCCTGGCCCTTAGCAATAATCAGATCTGCCCGGTTAAAGGCATCTAGGAAAACTGTTGAACATTCCTCAAGAACTGTGCCGGGGATTGCCACTCCGGAATCTATTGTCGTCACAAGTTCCGTCAACCCTGTTTCCGCTGCATCTTCAAGTGTTGCGTCGTTCAAGGCAGGCCCACCCCGAACCACAAAAATGACCCGATCCCTGTTAATTTTCTCCAGCACCAGACGATCAAAAACAATTTCACCGGCATTGTCGGCAATCCACAGAATGGAATCGGCCGAGACAAGACGTTCAACAAGAGCCTCCATGTCGCCTTTAACCGTGTTTTCCATGGCATGGTCAACAGTGGCAAAAACTGTCTTTTGATCAAGGGTTGAAATGGCACCAAAGTCAATGATGTTTCCGGCAATGGAAAGCCTGACCGCTGTTTCGAGGGGGAATTTTGAACTTTCAACCATTGCCCTTAACTCTCCAATCAGGTCAAGGCAAAATGCGTTGAATTTCTTCTTAACTTTTTTATAGGGATCTTCGTTGCCGGTCACCTCATAAATAATCCTCTGGATGAGACGGGCCATGATGGGAGGAGATTGATCCATATCCATTACCGCCATGGCTGCCAGACAACGTTTAAGTACCGTTTCCTGAATTTTTTCATCTTCTGTCACAAACCTTGCCGCACCAAGTGCCTGGCGAACAAGGCAGGGTATACAATCATTATAAGTCTTCATACGTCACCTCTCTGTCGATGATCCTAGGATCATCGCTCCATAAGTTCCATCCTACTTCATTCTTTTGATCATTTGACCATAATTTCCCTTGACAATTGATAGTATCACATATATCATTATAGTCAAATGATCAAATCTTAACCCTTAATTTATCAGGAGCCCAATGGCAAGACCCAAACGACCTAGAGTCATCGAATCCCGACCTGACGTACAGGGACTTATCCCGGACGGCATGGACCATACGGGTGACACAACCCTGCCCATGGAAGAGTTTGAAGCCATACGGCTCAGCGACTATCTTGGCCTTGACCAGTCCCAGGCCGCAGAGCAGATGAACGTTTCAAGGCAGACCTTCGGGCGAATATTAAAACAGGCACGATTCACACTTTCCCAGGCCCTTGTAACGGGTAAACGCCTCCGGGTCACCGGAGGCTGCTACGAAATGCAGACCCCCCACAGGGGACGAAGAAGACGGGGCAGAAACCCCATGGAACAAAAGGAGGAAACAATGAACCAGGAACAGACAGAAAACAACCAGGACAATGAACCTACAACAGCCCAAAAAATGGGCCAAGGTATGGGCAGGGGCCAGGGAGTCGGTCAAGGCCAGGGTAAAGGACAAAGAACGGGCCAGGGCCGGGGTAAAGGCCAGGGCCGCGGAAAAGGCGACGGAAGTTGCCGACGGGGCAATTGACAGCCCGACCAACAATCAATCAAGGAGGTATATCATGCCAGGATTTAATCAACAGGGACCAAGAAATCAGGGACCCATGACAGGACGAGGTATGGGAATGTGCGCAAAGAGCCCCATGGCAGACTCACCCAATTTTTCAAACCCTGCAGGCAGGGGATTGGGACTTGGATTCAGGAGAGGCAGAGGGTTCAGCCAGGGAAGAGGAAGAGGAATGGGGCCTTGCTGGGGCCAGGGTTATGGTCAGGCTGCCACGGCTGCCGGTGAACCCGGCACCATGCCAGCAAACACCATGGAGGATCTGAAACTCAGAGCCGAGAGGCTTGAATCAGAACTCAATGCCATCAGGCAAGGCATTTCAGCCCTTTCCGGATCATCCGATACCCAATAACCGTACGGCCGCAACCAGAGATGGTTGCGGCCGCAATCAACACCCAAACGACCTCAGACCCGATTGGCCTGCCGACCCGGCAGACTCTTTTATTTCTTCCCTCATCTGGTGCAGAAATTGCCCTCCTTAGCCGCCTGTTCCGCTCCCCTGGCAATCCAGGAAAGAAACCTGGCAATCAATCCTCCCTTTTTTTTTTCAATTTCCATTCCTTTATCTGTGGATCCATCAGATCCATTTTTCTCGAATTGGGAATTATTTTTGTTATCCATGGGTGTTTTCCCTTGTTTTACAGTGTTAAACATCTCTACCTGTAATTTTACAGATTACAACTTTTTCTTCTCAAACCAGAAAAACAGGGCTATTACCCCAGCCCAGAAGATCGAAACGATAACCCATTGGGAGACACCCAGTGTTTCTGGCAATCCGATTTTTCCAAAATCTTTCCAGGCAAGCACCGTTGTTTTAAATACGGGGTAAAGCTCAGCATAGAATGCAGCCCCGATCACCATCCCCGCTATTGCAAACAGCGCATGCCAACGGCCTTCACCCAAGGCACCCAGAGAAGTGCCGGGACAAAAACCCATGATGGCCCACCCAGCTCCAAACAACCCTCCTCCAATTACAACGGCACCGACATTCATGGACTTGTGGCCTAAGGTGATTATCCCCAGGTTGGAAAGCAGAAGAATTCCGACCATTCCCACCAGAATTGCAGACAGCATGAACTTGAATATCGTCATATCTTTTAACAGCATGGCCCCGACCTGCTTTTCAAAGCGAAGAACACGAGCTTTCTGCATCAGGAATCCAAACACTACACCTGTAAAAAGCCCCAGCCATTGACCGGTATTCATGATTTCCTCCTTGTATAAACAACATGGGCAACCCAGACACCCACACCAAAAAACATGGGCAACGCCACAAAAGAACTAACCGACAGCTGCATCATTCCGCTGAGACCGTGGCCGCTTGGGCAGCCACTGGCCATGCGGGCCCCGATCATGGCGACAATTCCACCAACAAAGGCCCAGACGGCACGCTTGCCCCAGGATGATCCGAATCGTTCCTTCCAGATGGGGGGAACCGATTCCAGACGGAAGCTTCGGTCCATAGTTGAAGAGAGAAAAGCCCCCAGGGCAATCCCTATGACCAGCATAAACTGCCAGTCTATACGAATCTTTGTTTTTGTGTAATACTCGTTTATAAGCCCATTGTCCCCGGCTATTGTCTCCTGGAGCAGCCCGGCAGCGCGAACAAAGGTGGTGGAGGCACCTAAATAGCTGCTCTTACCCATAAGCTGTGTGGTTGCAACAACTGAAATAATGGCCAGTACCCCTACCAGAGCACCGGCAAGGTAAGGGCTCCATCCGCCATCATCTGTTTTCCATTTCATCCTTAATCTCCTTTATTAGTTTTGAATTCTTTAAGGCCGACTATAGATACCCACACCCCACTTATAATGTCTACAAAAAACCGGGACAGGGGTCAAGCTCCTGTCCCGGTAAATTTAAATAGGCTAAAAGTTACAACAGGTCGCTGTAAAAGTCGTTTCCCTTGTCGTCAACGATGATAAAGGCGGGAAAATCTTCGACCGTAATCATGAAAACCGCCTCCATACCGAGTTCCTCATACTCCACAACCTCGACCTTTTTAATAAAATCACGACCAAGCCTTGCGGCGGGACCGCCCGGCGAACCAAGATAAAATCCGCCAAAGCGCTTGCAGGCGTCGGTCACCTGCCGGGAACGGTTGCCCTTTGCAAGCATGATCATGGAACCACCCTCAGCCTGGAACACGGGTACATAGGGGTCCATTCTTCCGGCCGTGGTGGGTCCAAACGAACCGGAGGCCTGACCCTCGGGGGTTTTGGCCGGTCCTGCATAGTAGATGATGTGGTTCTTTGTATAGTCGGGAAGTCCCTCTCCACGGTCCAGGCGCTCCTGGAACTTTGAGTGGGCAATGTCCCTTGCAACTATGATCTTGCCGGAAAGCACAAGCCTTGTGGCAACCGGGTATTTGGAGAGCTGGGCCCTGATCTCGTCCATGGGCCGGTTAAGATCCACCCGCACTGGATCTGCCATTTCAGGCTCTTTCACCGGCAGGTACCGGGCCGGATCGGTCTCGAGTCGTTCAAGAAAGACACCGTCCCGGTTGATCTTTGCCTTTATCTGGCGATCGGCCGAACAGCTCACCCCTATTCCCACAGGGCAGGATGCACCGTGGCGGGGAAGGCGGATCACCCTCACATCAATGGCAAAGTGCTTGCCGCCGAACTGCGCCCCAAGCCCGAGCTTTTGGGCTCTTTCCAGAACCTTTTTCTCGATATCCACATCCCGGAAGGCGTGGCCTGAATCGTCACCTTTGGTAGGCAGGGTGTCGAGGTACCGGGCTGACGCCAACTTCACCGTCTTGAGATTTGCCTCGGCAGAGGTGCCGCCGATGACAAAGGACAGATAATAGGGAGGACAGGCCGCAGTGCCAAGGCTCTTCATCTTTTCGGTCATGAAATCCAGCAGAATCTCCTCGGAGTTGAGCACGGCCTTGGTCATCTGAAAGAGAAAGGTCTTGTTGGCAGATCCGCCGCCCTTTGCCATGAATAAAAACTCGTATTCTCCACCCTGGGTGGCGTAAATATCGATCTGGGCCGGCAGATTGCACCGGGTGTTTTTCTCCTCGTACATGGTGACGGGCGCATTCTGGGAATACCTGAGATAGTTCTCGGTATAGGCGGTGAACACCCCCTTTGAAAGGGCCTCTTCATCGTCGAATCCGGTCCAGATCCCCTGCCCTTTTTTTCCCATCACAATGGCCGTGCCCGTATCCTGGCACATGGGATAGACCATGTCAGCTGAGATCACTGCATTTTTCAAGAGCTCAAGGGCAATGTAGCGATCGTTGTCACTGCTTTCAGGATCATCAATGATCCCTTTAAGTTTCTCAAGATGGCTTGACCTGTAAAGGTGGGCCACATCCTTGAACGCCTTTTCTGAGACAAGCTCAAGGGCCGCCTGATCGACCACAAGAACATCCCTGCCGTTAAAGCTCTCAACCTTGACAAAATCTTTGGATAAGAGCCTGTACTCTGTATCATCCTCGCCCAGGGGAAACATGGGCGTATAATCAAACTGTGTCATTCTGTCTCCCTCCCTACTTAACCAGGGCCATCTTACGCCTTAAATAGGCGATCTGGGTCTGATGGGGCAGATCCTTGGGACAATAGTCCTGGCAGCCTAGGAGTGTCATGCAGCCGAAAACCCCGTCATCGTCGCCAATGATCTCGTAAAAGTCACTGTCAGAGCGCTTGTCCCTTGGATCCAGGGAATAACGGGCAATGCGCATGAAACCAACTGCACTTAAGAAACCGTCTCTCATTCGTTTGGTTGCGCAGGCAGAGATGCAGCAGCCGCACTCAACACAGCGTTCAAGCTCATAAATCTCGTCGGCAGTATCCGGGTCCATGCGCTCTTCAAGCCTGCACAGATCTACGTTGTCGGCATACTTGTCATGGATCCAGCTCTCCACCCGTTCGCTCATCTGACGCATGAATTTTCCCGTATTAACGGAAAGATCGCCGATGAGTTCAAAACCGGGCAGGGGCAGAAGGGTGATCTCGCCATCGGGAAACTTGGAGGTAAGGGTCCTGCAGGCAAGGTCAGGGGCTCCGTTGATCACCATGCCGCAGCTTCCGCAGATGCCCGCCCGGCAGATAAAATCAAACTGAAGGGAGGGGTCCTGATTCTCCCTTATTTCGTTCAGGGCGATGAAGATGGTCATGCCCGGGGCCTCAACAACCTCGTAGGTCTTCATTTCTGGTGTGTCCCCGTTGAGCTGGGGGTTGTAGCGTAGAATATGAAATTTTAAAGTTCTTTCCTGGTCACTCATTATTTAAATCCCCTCCCTAGGCGCTCGTTCTTTCCTTTAAATTTTTCCGGTATCTCAATGGGATTGAGGAGTTCCTGAATCTCAAAGCGGTCTGCATCTGGATTGGCACTTCTAATTTCATTGATCTGGGCAACTCTTTTTTCCGTATCCGGGTGGTGAATTGTGTTGTCAACCCCATAGCCCCTGGAACCTGGAGGCATCTCCATTTTCATTATATCAAGTTCCTCGTAGGAGACCTCGGGCAGATCCATATCCTCTGACGGCCAGGATGTAAGGGTTCTCTTGAGCCAGTCCCGGTCGTTTCTTTCGGGGAAATCTTCCCTTGCGTGGGCGCCCCGGCTTTCGGTTCTTAACATGGCTCCGTAGGCAACGCACTGGGCAAGCTTGATCATCTTTGGAACCCTGTAGGCCTCCACGAGCTCCGGGTTGGACGAGGAAATGCGGTTCCTGATGGCGATGTTCTTTGCCCGCTGGTTGAGCACCTTTAGTTCCTCCACGGCCGTTTCAAGATCCGCCTGGTTCCTGAAGATTCCCACCTTGTCCATCATTATCTCCTGCATCTCTTTCTTGAGCTTAAATGGATTCTCTCCAGTATCCCGGTTCAGGAGGTTGATAAGCTTACTCTCTTCACGTTTCACGAACTTTTCAATGAGTTTCGTGTTGATATTCAGGGAAGTAGCGGCACAGTGGTCCGCAACATACTCACCCACGATCATTCCAGCAACAACGGTCTCTGCAACGGAATTTCCCCCGAGTCGGTTAAACCCGTGCATATCCCAGCAGGCACCCTCACCCACCGAGAAAAGTCCCTTGAGATTAGGACTCTCTCCCGTGGGCTTAGTTTTTATGCCGCCCATGGAGTAGTGCTGGGTGGGTCGAACCGGAATGTACTCCTTGACAGGGTCGATGCCGAGGAAGTACTCGCAGATCTCCTTAACCTCCCTCAGGTTCTTGTTGATATGATCTTTTCCAAGGAGGGTGATGTCGAGCCAAAGATGATCCCCATATCTTGAGGGAACGCCCTTGCCCTTTCTCATGTGCTCGGTCATACGCCGGGCAACAACATCCCTGGAGGCAAGCTCTTTCTTACCCGGCTCATAGTCGGGCATGAAACGGTGACCGTCCTTGTCAAGCAGCAGGCCTCCGTCGCCCCGGCAGCCCTCGGTGGTGAGGATACCCACGGGCACAATAGCCGTCGGGTGGAACTGGACCGCCTCCATGTTTCCAAGGGTGGCAACCCCGGTCTCAAGGGCGATGGCAGAACCGATTCCCTCTGAAATAACCGCATTGGTGGTCACCGCATAAAGGCGGCCGTAACCGCCGGTTGCGACCGTGGTGGCCTTGGCGACATAGGCCATGAGCTCGCCCGTGACAAGATCCCTGACAACTGCCCCGCAGCAGACCCCGTCCTCGTGGATAAGGGCGATGGCCTCTTTTCTTTCATGGACAGGAATGCCAAGTTCGATGGCCTTGTTATCCATGGCATAGAGCATTGTGTGGCCGGTTCCGTCACTGGTAAAGCAGGTGCGCCATTTTTTTGTACCTCCGAAATCCCTCGAGGTGATAAGGCCGTGGGCATCGCTCTTTTCAGTGATGGTGACTTTTTTACCGTTGATAACCACCTGACGGTCACCCTTTTTCACCCGGCTCCAGGGAACTCCCCAGGCTGTCAGTTGACGAATGGCCTTGGGGGCGGTATTGACGAACATCCTTGCCACGTCCTGGTCGCATCCCCAGTCGCTGCCCTTGACCGTATCTTCAAAGTGTACCTCTTCGTTGTCCCCCTCGCCCTTGATGCTGGCGCCAAGACTTGCCTGCATGCCGCCCTGGGCAGCTGCAGAATGGGAACGCTTTGCAGGCATGAGGGAAAGGACAATGGTATCATAGCCCCTCTGCATGGATGCGATGGCGACCCTGAGTCCGGCAAGACCGCCACCAATGACCAGTGAATCCGTATATATGACTTTCATCTATTACTCCTTGGTTGGTGTCGTATGTTCGTTAATTATTCGCTTTGTCTGTCTTACCCTGGGCCGGCTCTTCAGCCTCGACCTGTACAGCTTTAGCCGGGGCTGCTGTCTCTGAAACTGCACCATGGCTTTTTTTGGTATAGCGTTCGCCTGCACGGTCGCTGTGGCCCCATCCAATGATGAAGAAAACCAGAAGGGAAAGCCCCCCAAGAGTGAGGAAAAAGATTGTAGCCCGCTTCTTGAAAGTCTGGAGTTTTTCCCTTACCCTGGCTGGATCCTTTCCGCCAAACCACCCCCACTTCATGCACAAACGGTAAAGACCTATGGCAGCATGGAGCTCAACAGACACGAGCAGCACGAGATAAAGGGGCCACATGAACGAAGTAAAAACCCGGTCGGCGGACAGATAGGGATCAATCTGACCTGGATTGGTGAGCATGATAAAAAGATGGACAGAGCCGAGGAAAAACATGACAAAACCGGTCACAACCTGCCAGTACCAGAGGTTGGTGTCGCCGTGGTTCATCATGTTCATCTGGGAACGAAAGATGGCGTGCTGCTTCCAGGAGATGGGAAATTTTCTTACCCCCAGGGCCGCATGGAGGATAAAAAGGGCAAATACAATAAGCACGGCAAAAAACACAGCTGCCGGATAACCGTGGCCGGAGCTAGACAGGAACGACAACTCCATGGTTCTTGCCACAAAGTTAAACGAACCTTTGCCCAGCAGAATGCTTGCCACCAGGATCATGTGAATCCACATGAAGAGCCCGAGAACAAGACCTGTGCCGCTCTGGAGCAGGTCGAGCCTTGCCGGAACTCGGCTCTTTTTAATTCGATCATTGATAATCAACTGTTTCATCTATCCTCCTTGATGACAGACTCGCCTTCCCTTAGGGATATCTGCCATCAAACGTTAAAGATTTATTAAAAAACCGATTTGCAAACCTCACCAAGAATCCCAAGATTTTTGCACACGTGTATGCCGTTTTTCTCCATGGCTTCGATCTTGGCCTGGCCTGTGCCGCTGCCGCCACTGATGATGGCTCCTGCATGGCCCATTCGTCTGCCCGGAGGGGCTGTAAGGCCTGCAATAAATCCGACCACGGGTTTTGTCACATGGGCCTTGATAAAGGCTGCGGCCTCTTCTTCGGCGTTACCGCCGATCTCACCGACCATGACAATGCCCCTGGTGTCAGGGTCGTTTTCAAAGGCCTCTAACACATCGATAAAGTTGGTGCCGATAATGGGGTCTCCGCCAATACCGAGACAGGTGGTCTGGCCGATGCCAAGCTTTGTGAGCTGGTCCACCACCTCGTAGGTCAAGGTCCCGGACCGGGAGACCACCCCTGCTGGTCCTCCGGGCATGTGGATCTTGCCTGGCATGATGCCGATCTTGCACTCACCTGGGGTGATGATGCCCGGGCAGTTTGGCCCGATCAAACGGCAGGTCTTGGTGACAAGAAAATTCTTCACCCTGACCATGTCCATCACAGGAATTCCTTCTGTAATGACAACGATAAGGTCTATCCCGCTGTCTGCAGCCTCCATTATGGCGTCCGCACAAAAGGGAGGCGGTACAAAGATCATGCTTGCATTGGCCCCTGTCCCTTTAACCGCTTCAGCCACAGTGTTGAAAACCGGCACCCCGTCCATCTTTTGTCCGCCCTTACCTGGGGTCACCCCGGCAACTACTCTGGTGCCATATTCAATACACTGGCGAGTGTGGAACTGGCCCTCCTTGCCGGTGATTCCCTGGACAAGGAGCCTTGTCTCTTTATCTACAAATATACTCACGACCCTCTCCTTTAGATGGCTGCTGCGACCTTTTCGGCTGCATCCTTCAAGTTCATGGCATTGATCAGGTTAAGACCAGACTGGGCAAGGATCTCCTTGCCCCTCTCCACATTAGTTCCCTCCATGCGAACCACGACCGGAATGGTGATACCGCTTTTTTTCGCAGCAGAGACAATACCCTCGGCAAATACGTCACAACGCAGAATCCCGCCAAAGATGTTGATCAAAACAGCCTTCACCTTTTTGTCCCTCAGAATTATGCTCAGGGCGTTTTCCACCATCTCAGCAGTTGCTCCGCCTCCCACATCCATGAAGTTGGCGGGTTCGGCCCCTGCATTTTTGATGATGTCCATGGTGGCCATGGCAAGACCTGCACCGTTTACGATGTTACCAACGTTGCCGTCAAGGTTGATGTAGTTGAGGTTGAACTTTGAGGCCTCGACCTCCAGGGGATCTTCCTCGTCAAGGTCTCGCAACTCCAGAAGATCCTTGTGACGGAAGAGCGCATTGGAGTCTATATCAAGCTTTGCATCGATGGCCATGACCCTGTCGTCCTCGGTCAAAATCAAGGGATTGATCTCCAGGAGCGAGCAGTCGTTCTTGACAAACAGAGTATAAAGATTTTTCAACAGGGTTGAAAATTCCTTGAGCGCAGCCTTGGGAAGCCCGAGTTCAAATCCCACCTGGCGGAGATGATACCCCTGTATTCCGACCAGGGGATTGATCCTGACCTTGATAATCTTTTCAGGTGTTCGAGCGGCGACCTCTTCGATGTCCATGCCACCCTCCTGGCTTGCCATGATCATTATGCCAGCCGTTGCCCGGTCAACGAGAATGCTCAGGTAAAATTCCTTTGCGATCTTCTGACCCGCCTCGACCAGTAGTCTTTTCACCACACGCCCCTGGGGGCCGGTCTGGTGGGTCACAAGGGTCATGCCGAGAATTTCACCGGCATATTGCTCTGCCTCAACCTCGGATGCGGCAAGCTTGACCCCTCCGCCCTTGCCCCGGCCGCCCGCATGAATCTGGGCTTTAACCACCACGGGATAGCCGCCAAGCCCTTTGGCGACATCCACCGCCTCCTGTACGGAAAAGGCCACGCCGCCGTCCGGAACCGGAACACCAAAGGTTCTGAACAGCGCCTTTGCCTGGTATTCATGAATTTTCATATTCGATCCTTTGTTTAGGCAGGGCCGGGAAAGGTCCGACCCTTATTTGTTATAAATACGATAACAACGCCTCGGCCGCGGCCGAAGGCGAGATCAACTCCTGCTTCACCTTTGCCGATATCTCAGGAATCTTTTCGGCAATGGTGGTGTTCTGATGAAATCTTGCCTTGAGCCCCTCATCGATGAGTGTCCACATCCAGGAGAGGGCCTGGCCACGTCTTCTAAGGGTGAACTCCCCGGTCTCAGTCATGATCTTTCGATGTTCAAGAATGGTATCCCACACATTTCGGGTGCCGTTTTCGAGTATTGAACTGCAGGTAAGAACCGGAGGCCTCCAGGATGGGGATTCCGGGGTTACGATGTGCATGGCTATTTCGAGTTCAAGCCTTGCCTTTTCAGCCCTTTCCACATTATCACCGTCGCACTTGTTGATGGCAATGGCATCGGCCACCTCAAGTACCCCTTTCTTAATACCCTGGAGTTCGTCACCGGCCCCCGTTATCATGAGGGCCAAAAAAAAATCCACCATGGTTGCGACGCTTGTCTCAGACTGACCGACCCCCACGGTCTCCACAAGCACAACGTCATAGCCTGCGGCCTCGCATACCAGAAGGCTCTCCCTCGTCTTTGCCGCCACCCCGCCAAGGGTTCGGCCCGAAGGAGAAGGTCGGATAAAGGTTGCGGGATGGGCCGCGAGATGCTCCATGCGGGTCTTGTCCCCGAGAATGCTGCCGCCACTACGGCTGCTCGAAGGATCCACGGCAAGAACGGCCACCCTGAACCCCTCTTTAACCAGGAACAGACCGAAGTTTTCCACAAAGGTGGATTTGCCCACCCCTGGAACCCCTGTGATCCCGAGCCGCACGGATTTTCCCGTGTGGGGCAGGAGCCCCTCCATCATTTCGGCGGCAATCTTTCTGTGTGCGGCAAGGGAACTCTCCACCAGGGTAATGGCCTTGGCTATGCTTCTTCTTTCTCCCCTGAGCACCCCTTTTACAAGATGTTGCGAATCAAGCTCGTTTGTATCACCCATGGGTCCCATCACCCGCCAATTACATTGAGGGTCCGGTTGGCCGAATCTGTAACCACGGTTCCAGGGCCAAATATCTCCACGGCTCCAGCTTTTTTTAACGATTCATAGTCCCCCGGAGGGATAATGCCTCCCACAACCACCTTGACATCCCCGGCCCCTTCTTTTTCAAGTGCTGCAATAAGGGCCGGCACCAGGGTCTTATGGCCTGCGGCAAGGCTTGAAACCCCCACCACATGGACATCGTTTTCAACGGCCATACGGGCCGCCTCTTCAGGGGTCTGAAACATGGGGCTTATATCAACGTCAAAACCGAAATCGGCATAGGCCGTGGCAATCACCTTGACGCCCCGGTCATGGCCGTCCTGGCCCATCTTGGTTACGAGGATTCGGGGCCTGCGCCCTGTTTTCTTTTCAAAGTCCTGGGTTCGCTTTCTAAGGGAAGCCAGAATCTCGGAATCCCCACACTCTGAGGCATAAATGCCCGATATGCACTGGGTGGTTGCCACAAAACGGCCAAACACCTCTTCAAGGGCGTCGGACACTTCGCCGACCGTAGCCCTGGCCCTGACAGCCTCGATGGTTGCGGCCAGAAGGTTCCCATCCTCCCGAGCAGCTTTGGTCAAATTTTCAAGGGTTGCTTTAATCTTAGCTCCATCCCGTTTTGCCCTTATCTCATCCAATCGTTCAACCTGTTCTAGGCGAACATCGTCGGAAATTTCAAGCACCTCCATGGGGGCTTCCTCGTCAAGCTTATACTTGTTCACACCAACGATCACATCCTTGCCCTGGTCGATCCTGGCCTGGCGGCGGGCCGCCACCTCTTCGATGCGCATCTTTGGCATACCCGTCTCGATGGCCTTTGCCATACCGCCAAGATCTTCGATCTCCTTGAGTATTTTTCTAACCTCATCAACGATATTCTGGGTCAGGGACTCCACATAGTATGAACCGCCAAGGGGGTCCACCACGCTTGTCACCTTGGACTCCTCCTGGACGATGATCTGGGTATTCCTTGCGATCCTGGCCGAGGTCTCGGTGGGAAGTCCCACAGCCTCATCAAAGCTGTTGGTGTGAAGACTCTGGGTGCCGCCCAGAACGGCAGACATACACTCAAGGGTAGTTCGAATAATATTATTGTAGGGGTCCTGCTGGGTAAGACTCCATCCCGAGGTCTGACAGTGGGTCCTCAACATCGTTGACTTGGGGTTTTTCGGGTTGAACTGACCCATGATCTCGGCCCATAGAAACCTTGCAGCCCTGAGCATGGCGATGTCCATGAAAAAGTTCATGCCAATTCCAAAGAAAAAAGAGAGTCTCGGAGCAAAGGCGTCAATGTCAAGGCCTGCGGCAAGAGCTGCTTTGGTGTACTCAAGGCCATCTGCCAGGGTAAAGGCGGTCTGGAGAACGCTGTCTGCCCCTGCCTCCATCATATGGTAGCCGCTAATGCTGACCGTGTTGAACTTTGGCATGTTTTCCGAACAATAGGCGATAATGTCAGAAACAATGCGCATGGACGGAGTCGGTGGATAAATATAGGTGTTACGGGTTAAGTACTCCTTCAGGATATCGTTCTGGATGGTTCCCATGAGCTGTTCGGGTTTTACCCCCTGCTCTTCTGCCGCAACAATGTAACCTGCAAGAATAGGCAGAACCGCCCCGTTCATGGTCATGGAAACCGACATTTTGTCAAGGGGTATCTGATCGAACAGGATCTTCATGTCCTCAACAGAATCAACAGCCACCCCTGCCTTACCCACATCTCCAGTGACCCTTGGATGGTCTGAATCATACCCCCTGTGGGTGGCAAGATCAAAGGCCACGGAAAGGCCCTTTTGACCTGCTGCGAGATTCTTACGATAAAAGGCGTTGGACGCCTTTGCAGTTGAAAAACCCGCATACTGGCGAATAGTCCAGGGTCTTCCCGCATACATGGTGGCCTTGGGCCCCCGGACATAGGGTGCAAAACCCGGCAGGTTACCAATAAACTCAACCCCTTCCAGGTCTTGGGCAGTATAAAGCGGTTTAACCTTGATCCCCTCGGTCGTCGGAACTGTCAGCGACTCCAGGGGCTTACCCCTTAACTCTTTTTCGGCAAGCGCTTTCCAGGCGTTTAGATCTGGTTTCTGTGACATTGAAATTTCCTTAGATTAATGGTTTTAATCTCTCTGGCAGAGTTCGACAAGTACTCCAGAGGTGGCCTTGGGATGAAGAAAGGCTATCTTTGCTCCACCTGCGCCGATTCTGGGTTTTTCGTCGATCAGACGAATGCCTTTGGCTTTAAGTTCGGCAAGGGCCTCTTCAATATTTTCCACCCTGAACGCCACATGCTGAATGCCCTCACCTTTTTTCTCGATATAACGCGCCACCGGGCCGTCGTCGGCGGTTGACTCAAGTAACTCTATCTCACTTTCCCCAACAGGAAAAAATGCCGTTGTCACCTTCTGAGCCTCAACAGTCTCACTGCCAGCAAACTCCAGGCCAAGGACATCCGACCAGAAGTTTTTACCATTGTCTATGCTTTTTACCGCAACTCCCAGGTGATCAATTTTTAATATCTTCATCTCTCCTCCTGTTAGATTGTATGTAAATTTTCAATCTTATAGATGATCCAAAGAATATACAAAGTCAACCTAAAACACCGTTCACGGGCCATTTTATGCCCCTGTTACAGCGTCCAGACCATCCCGGGATATTTAAAACCTGTTCAAATTATATCCTGAGCCTCAAAGGCGTCGATCTCCTCCGGGGTATAGCCAAGTTCACAAAGGATCTCCCGACCCTTTGCACCAAAATCATCCGGGGGTGTCCTTACACTGCCGGGGGATACGGCTGAGCTTGATGGGGATGACCTCGGCACCATGATCGGCAAGAATCATGGAGCAATAGGGTCCCGGAAGAAGCCGTGAAAGATCCAGAACTTTTATCCCTGAAAGTGCACCTTTGCTGCCCATGGTTGCCGTCCCTCCTGATAAATCTGATAACTGCATTTGAATTATATTTCATAGCACCCTCCCCGGTAATTGGGCAACTAAAAACAAATGAGAATTAATGCCGGTTGAAAATTAAGGTTGCGTTTTAGCGGCTGAAACGATATATAAAGGGTTTAATTTTAAAGGATATTTAACACCATATGAAATTTGAAAAGTACCATATTTCAGAAGACCTGAAAAAAAATCTTGCGGCATTGGGGTTTGTAAGACCCACGGACATCCAGTTCAAGGCGATCCCTTCAATCCTCAAGGGTGAGGATGTACTGGCCATTGCCCAGACCGGTACAGGCAAGACAGCGGCCTTTGCCATTCCTGTTATCGACCGCATACACTCGGCTAAAACGAGCAAAAGGACCATGGGTATCCGCTGTCTTGTGATGGTTCCCACAAGAGAGCTTGCCGAACAGATCGGCGAAGTATTTGACACCCTCTGCCGCCACACCAAGGTCAAGAGTTTTTCCCTTTTCGGCGGAGTAGAGCAGGAGCGCCAGATCAAACGCCTCCAGGACGGCATCGACATTCTCATAGCAACCCCTGGGAGAATGTTCGACCTGATCAGTCAGGGTTTTCTCAACCTTGACAACGTCAACACCCTGGTGCTGGACGAGGCAGATCACATGCTTGACCTTGGATTCATAACCGACATCCACCATGTAAAGCAGAAACTTGTACGACGCCACCAGACCCTGTTCTTCTCGGCCACCATCAACCAGAAGATCAAAAAACTTGCCTTCTCCCAGGTTAAGAGCACGGCCATCCGCATCCAGATTTCCCCGGACGACCCAGTATCAAAGAACGTCTCCCACTTTGTCATGTTTGTTGAGATGGACGACAAGCGATTCTTCCTTGAGAACTTCATCAAGGAAAACCCCGACGCCAAAATCATCATATTTGTCAGAACCAGGGTCAGGGCCGAGCGGGTGTCAAAGGCTATGGCAAGGGCGGGAATCGACACATCCACCATCCACGGAGAGAAAGACCAGGAGCTGAGATCCCAGGTCATGCGACGATTTAAAAACAACGAGATCAACATCCTCATTGCAACGGATGTGAGTGCCAGGGGAATTGACATCCCCAACGTTGACTTTGTCATCAACTACGACCTTCCGGACCAGGCGGAAAACTATGTCCACAGGGTCGGAAGAACCGGCCGGGGGGTAAACAAGGGAAGCGCCCTCTCCTATTGCAGCAAACAGGAAATGGAGCGCCTCGAAGAAATCCAGACCTTTATCAACAAAAAGATAGAAACAATCAAGGTCAGCAAAAATGACTATGCCATGGTGATTGAACCTGAACCCGAGTTTACCGATGTCAAGGATCTCATTGCCGACAATGAACGATGGTTAAAAACCAAAAAGAAAAAGCGCTCAAAATGAGCCAGGTAAAAGACAGTCAGTGGGATATGCGGCCAAATCGGGCAAAGGCGATGATGCTTGCCAAGAGGCAGCTTTCTGAATTTGTCTATGATGCTGTAAACCTGGAGGGCATTCATTTTACCCTGCCGGAAATCCAGACATTGCTTGATGGGATAACCATTGGCGGCCACAAGGTGACAGATCAGCAGATAGCCCTGAATCAGGCGGACGCATGGCGTGCCTTATTTGAGTTAATTGAAAAAGATCAATTTGATCCAACCCAGGAAAAGGTGTGCGCCCTCCATGAAATTGCTGCCAGGGAAGAAGCTTTAGACTGGGGCAAGTTCAGATCCGGAGGAGTTACGATCGCAGGAACCGATTATATGCCGCCCAGGGCAGATCTGCTGCCGGATTTATTTCAAAAAATGAGGAATGAGGCGGAAGAGATATCAGACATCTATGACCGGGCAATTCATTATTTTCTCACAATGGCGAGAACTCAATTTTTTTACGACGTCAACAAACGCATGGGACGTTTTGTCATGAACGGAATTTTGTTGAGTTCCGGATATCCTGCTATCAACCTTCCGGTAAGGCGAAGACTGGAATTCAATCAATTGATGCTGCCCTTTTACGAAACAGGATGTCAGGCGTCGATGAACGCCTTTCTTCGTTCCTGCATGGATCAAAGAGCCATAGCCATCATGAAGGAATGACACATATACCCCACACGTCCTCACGGACACAACGAACGATGCAACTCGATAGAACAAGCCTAAGGCAGCCAGTGCAGGGGCGATCCCTTGCGGTCGTCCTTTGTGCCTTGATCATTGAATATCAGGTGTCGATCAATCGTTTGAAAAGACGGACAAAGCTACGCTGATCAAGACGAGTCAAGCCATAGGCCTCTGCCCTTTGCATGGCGTTTCGATACTCTGGGGCAGAAATTACGGCATCGAGCTCAGGAAACTTACGGGCCTTACCTGATACTCTATACTGGTCCATGATGTTAACGTAACAATTAACCGATATTTCTTGGGCCAGGAATTTTAGGATAGCGTCGGTCTCTGCGGCACCGCCGGGCATCAGCAGGTGCCGGACCATGAGTCCTTGTTCTGCCTCTCCTTTTTCATTTATCCTGAGATCCCCCACCTGCCGCTGCATCTCTTTCATGGCCCTTCGAGCTATTTTAGGATAATCCTCAGCCCCGGCATATCGCCCGGCTGAATCAACAGACCAGAACTTAAAATCCGGCATATAGATATCGACTATACCGTCCAGCAATTGCAGAGTGGAGACACTGTCATATCCACTGCTGTTATAAACAAGCGGCACGGTAAGACCATTTTTTACTGCGTGGGGGAGTGCGGCAAGGATTTGCGGTACAACATGACCGGGAGTGACCAGATTAATGTTAGCACAACCCTGTTCCTGCAAATCCACCATCACCCCTGCAAGCTGTACCGCATCGACCGGAGAACATTCTGACTCTTCAGGATGGCTGATCTCATAATTCTGGCAAAAGACACAGAGAAGACTGCACCCACAGAAAAAGATGGTCCCAGAACCCTGCTTTCCAACCAGAACAGCCTCTTCCCCAAAATGGGGTCCATGACTGGAAATTAATGCGTCCTTTCCTGTGCGGCACAGACCAAGCTCGCCGGCCAGACGGTCCACGTTACATCTGCGTGGACATAAATTACATTTTTTCAGCAGCCTCCGGCTCTCAACGATCCTTTGTGCCAGAAGGCCGGATTTTGAAGCTGTCAGATAGAAACTTGCCATCATCCCACCCATGAGTATTTGTCGATCACAATCGTTTGTTTAGGACCGCAGATCATCCCTGTCAGGCCATGACCGCTAGAGATGAATGATCTCTATTTGAGAATTCGCAATCTCCGCCAGGCCAAGCTCTTCTGCAAAGTTTAACACCTTATCAACCATTGAATTCACTACTCTTGAATCGTTGCCAATTATTGCAAATCCGATTTCAGCCCACAAATAGCTGTCATTAAAGTCGGTTTCCGCAATGGATATGTTGAACTTGTTTCTAATCCGGCTGATAATGGATTTGATTATACTGCGTTTTCCCTTCAGGGAATCGATGCCATAGAGTTTAAATTTTATTTTGCCTGTTCCTATCACCATTTGGTCACCATGAATATTTACTTGAGTAACATTAAACTTCATCAACTCTACACATACAGTGATTCCGAATAAAGGAGTAAGGGAACTTCCAAAAAATAAAAACGAACAAAAGTCCTGCACGATATGCGTATATTATTTCCTGGGAGCTCCCTAATGCACAGGCCCTTGATGAAAAACTGTCCGTCATTGATCAGGCAGATTTTTCAGGTTTGTTCAAATATTTGACCAGGGTCAGAATGTTTTGTCCTCCTAGGGTTTCATAATGAACCTCGTCCATCAGGGAGTTCATGATATAAACCCCCATCCCTCGTTCAGGAAGAGTTTCAACCTTCGAGGGATCGAAGCCGAAGGGTCTGACCTTAGCCGGATTCATCCTTTCTCCGGTGTCGCAGATCCTAAAGGTCAGCCGGTCCGGATAAAGCAGGACATCTACTTCCACTGAATGCCCTGCCTGTAAATGATAGGCATGCTTTATATCGTTGGTCACCGCTTCCACGACACATAGCTCTAATTGGTAGCTGGTCGTGCTGTCCATGGACAGGGTTTCTGCGATGCCGCGCACGGCCCCTCCTACCAGGGAAACATTCTCAAGCCTACTGTCAATTATCAGCCGGATCATACCCGCCACCTTCATTTTTTTATGCCTTTACGGAAAGTGCATCAAGGGCTTCTGTCTCTGATGCATAGATATCAAACACCCGATTCATGCGGGTCAGACGAAAAAGGCTCATGACACTTTCCTTCACGGTGCAAATCACGAGGTTGCCGTCATTGCCGATCTTTTTGAACCCCGAAATGATGGCGCCAAGTCCGCTGCTGTCGATAAAGTCAACTTCGGAAAGGTTAAGCACAATCTGACGATTCCCAGCATCGATCCATTCACCCATCTTTTTTTTGAACTCAGCGGCCGTTGAAGCGTCGATTCTTTTTTCCAGCGGCCTCACGATCAGAACATCATTTGTTTTTTTATGTTTCAGCTGCATAATTTCCTTCCTAAAATCTATTTGTCCATATGTTTGAAGTCAATTCCGACAAGACCCGCATTGAGAGTTTTTTCCTTCCTATCGGTCAGTTCGGGAATTTTTTATTCCAGATGAGGCGGTTATAATCGGAAATGGATCTGTCACTTGAAAATTTTCCGGACCGGGCAACATTCAGGATCGCTTTTTTCGTCCAATTGACCGAATCCAGGTATTCCGCTTCTATTTGGTCCTGCGCCTGGATATAGGGGAAAAAATCCGGCAGGTGAAAATAATGGTCCTCATTATTCATCATCCGATGGTAAATCCATTGAAATATCCCCTGCTCGTCAGGGCAAAAGACATTATCACGAAAGGCGTCCAGAACCCTGCGGATCTCCGGGAAGCGATGATAATAATCCACGGGGTAGTAGGTCTTTTTTTTAATCATGTCGGCTATCTCTTCCGCCTTCAATCCAAAGATAAAGATATTGTCCGCGCCGACTTCCTCAAGCATTTCGACATTGGCGCCGTCCAGTGTTCCCACGGTCAAGGCGCCGTTAAGCATGAATTTCATGTTTCCTGTTCCAGATGCCTCCTGACCGGCTGTGGAAATCTGTTCGCTCAAATCAGCAGCCGGTATGATCTTTTCAGCAAGAGAGACGCTGTAATCAGGTAAAAAAACCACCTTCAGGGCATCCCGGATGCGACGGTCCTGATTGATGACCTGTCCTACGTTGTGAATCAGCTTGATTATCTGTTTGGCCACCCAGTATCCAGGCGCAGCCTTGCCGGCAAAGATAAAGGTCTTGGCAACCGTGGGCGTCTTTTCCCCCCTAACGATCTGCAGATATTCATGTACGATATGCATGATTTTCAGGAGTTGGCGTTTGTATTCGTGAATTCGTTTAATGTGAATGTCGAACAAACTGTCGGGATCGATGGAAAGCCAGAGGGTGTCGGAGATGATTTCCGACAAGGTTTCCTTGTTTGCCCGTTTGATATCACGGAATTCATCCATGAAACCCGTCTGATCGGCATGGGGCTCCAACCGTCGAAGCTGGCTGAGATCGGTGATCCAGGCATCTCCGATGGTGTCGTTGATCAGCCCCGCCAGTCGGGGATTGGCATCCAGAAGCCAGCGTCTCTGGGTAATTCCGTTGGTGACATTGACGAATCGTTCCGGCCAGATGGCATGAAAGTCTGAAAAATTGTTCTGCTTTAAAATCTCCGTGTGAAGTGCGGAGACCCCGTTGACAGAATGGGACCCCACCAGGGCCAGGTGGGCCATGCGGACCAGCTTGGTCTCCCCCTCTTCAATGAGGGACACCCGCCGGAGAAGATCGACGTCGTAGGGATGAAGGACAGCGACCTTTTCAAGAAAACGACGGTTAATTTCATAGATGATCTGGAGATGGCGGGGGATGACTCGTTCTAGTAGGGATGCGGGCCATTTTTCCAGCGCTTCGGCCAGCACCGTATGGTTGGTGTAGGCCAGAGTCTGCTGGGTGATCTCCCAAGCGCGCTCCCATGACAGTGCATATTCGTCCACGAGAAGCCGCATCAGTTCCGCCACTGCCAGGGAGGGATGGGTGTCGTTCATCTGGATGGCGACCTGATCGGGGAACCGGTCGAAATTTTCGTTACTTTTCAGATAACGCCGAATGATGTCCTTGAGGGTGCAGGCCACGAGAAAATATTCCTGCACCAGGCGAAGCTCCCTTCCTGACTTAATAGTGTCTAGGGGATAAAGCATCTTGGTGATGGTTTCGGTAGCAACTTTCTGCTCCACCGCCCGGAAGTAATCACCCTCATTAAAGATCTGGATGTCGAAGTCTTCGGAGGAACCTGCGCCGTAGAGCCTCAGCCAATTCACCGTTTTCCCCCCGTATCCGACAACGGGAATATCAAAGGGAATCCCCACGATTACATTCCAGTCGAGCCACATGGGATTGTACTCCCCATGGCGATCCTGAAAGTGTTCGATCCGTCCGTAGATGGGGATGATGCATTTTTCATCGGTCCGCTTGAACTCCCAGGGGTTGATATCCGCCAGCCAGTTATCCGGTTTTTCCCGCTGATAGCCGTTATCGATCTCCTGCTTAAAGAGGCCGTATTCATAGTGGATCCCGTAGCCGAAACCGGCAATGTCCAGCGTTGCCATGGAGTCAAGAAAACAAGCCGCCAGGCGACCGAGCCCACCGTTTCCAAGACCGGGGTCGCGCTCCTGCTCCCGCACCTCATCAATGTCGATGCCTGCCTCTATCAGAAGTTCACGACAGACATCGAACATCCCGAGATTGTGGAGATTATTGCCCATCAGCCTGCCGATAAGAAATTCCAGAGACAGGTAGTAGACCCTCTTGGTTTGGGATTTTTGATATCGCTGCTCCGTCTTCAGAATTTTTTTCGCCATTCGGTCCCGCAGGGAAAAGGCCGTAGACAGAAAGAGGTCCCGGTGCTCCTTTGTCGGCGATTCCTTGCACAGAGAACAGCGAAGATGGTAGTCTATTGATGCTTTTAAATCAGATTTCGAAATTTCATTAGCGGTTGGTTTCATTTTTCCTCTTTTTTTTCCAGATTCTTTTCCAGATCATCGGCCAGACCGAGGATCCCTTCAAAATCAAAGTTGTCCTTCATTCGTACTATTCTGCTAAGATAGGGGGCAAAGTCCTTCGATCGGACGGCCATCTCCTCGGAAATTTCCGTCAACGCTGACACGTCACCCATTTCGACAGCCTCCCGCAAACGTCTAGCAGCCTCCCCGGCCAGGTCCGGGGCCAGTAGGGGCAAGGATTCAAGGGTGGGTTCGGAAACGTCCATGGTTGACGACAGCTGCCGGACGGAGCACAAGGCCTCTTCCATCCGACTTTCTAAAGTGGCAAAGGCAGTGGCAAGCGCATCCGCCTGGGGGGGATTCTGGGGATCAGCATGCTTGACCAGCTGGTCCAGCTCCGTGGCTGCGGCATGCAGCTGGGATGCAGATAGGTTGCCTGCGACTCCCATGATTCCGTGCACCAGTTTGTGTACGCTGCTGTAGTCCTCTGCATCCAGGGCTTGTCGAATCTCGTTGACCCGCTGGCTGTACCTCTCTCCAAAGCTGATCAACAGCTTGCGGTACAGAGCCTGGTTTCCTTGAAGACGCCCCAGGCCGGAAGGAAGATCAAACCCATCCAGAAACGCTGGAAACGGCTTCTCCTCCAGGGATGCCGGGACAACAACGTCGCTATTGTCGGGAACGGGCTGCTGAGTCGTCTCCGCCTTGGATCCAGCCTCCCCCCCGGGTGTGGCGGCTGAGATCCACTCCGCCAGGGTTGCGTAGAGTACCTCCGGATCAATGGGCTTGGTGATGTGAGCGTTCATGCCGGCATGACGGCTTTTCTCCGGGTCGTCGGCCATGGCATGGGCCGTCATGGCAATGATGGGCAGGCCCTTGAACCGCTCATCCTTGCGGATGGTCCGGGTTGCGGTATAGCCGTCCATCACCGGCATCTGCAGATCCATCAGCACTGCGTCGAAGCGATTCGTCCGCACTGCGTCAACGGCTTCCCGGCCGTTGGCGGCCAGGGAGACGGTAACTCCCCCAGCGGCAAGGATTTCCATTGCAACCTGCTGGTTTATCTCATTGTCTTCAACCAGCAGCACCCGGGCGCCTTTGAGGCGTTTGAGTGCATCTGAGGCCTGTTTATCCTCCTCCACCGGCGGCGGTGTCTCCTTGCCTCCCTCTTTGGCCAGGGCGTTCATGATGGTGTCGAACATCACCGAGGCGTTGATCGGCTTGATCAGGAAACCGTCCAGCCCGGCCGCCTCAGCCTGCCACATGATCTCCTCCCGGGCGTAGGCGCTGACCAGGATAATGAGCGGAATCCGGGTCAACCGCATATCCTTCTTGATCCGTTTCGAGGCCTCGATGCCGTCGATGCCCGGCAGCTTCCAATCCATCACCACGATGTCGTAGGGGCGTCCCCCGACGGACTTTCCAATCTCCTCCAGCCCCTCTTCGCCGGACGCCGCCAGGGTAACGTCAAAAGAAAAACATTCCAGCATACTCTGAAAAATTTCCCGGGAAGTTGCATTGTCGTCAACCACCAGCGCTTTAATGCCTCTCAACTCCGGCGGGGGTATGTAACAGGCCTCTCTGGATTCTCGCAATGTCCTGAAAACCCCAGTAAAGTAGAACGTGCTGCCCTTCCCGTAAATGCTTTCCATCCAGATCTTGCCGCCCATCATCTTTACGAGACGCTGACAGATGGACAGCCCCAGCCCGCTGCCGCCGTACCGGCGGGTGATGGAGGTATCCGCCTGGCTGAAGGCCTTGAAAAGCTGAGCCTTGTGCTCCTCGGTGAGGCCGATGCCCGTATCCCGCACGGAGAACTGAAGAACTATAACATGGTTTCCCTGGCTGACCACTTTGGTGGAGACCACTATTTCTCCGCTTTCGGTGAACTTGATGGAGTTGTTGGCCAGGTTAACCAGGATCTGGCTCAGCCGCAGGGGATCTCCCACCAGTTGGCGGGGCACGTCGGCTCCGGTGTCGAAAAGAACCTCGATCCCCTCTTTTTCCCGGAGCTTAACCGCTATCATGGTGGAAAGATTCTCCAGAACTTCATCCAGGTTAAAGTCAATGGACTCCATTTCCATTTTTCCAGCCTCGATTTTTGAGAAATCGAGAATATCGTTGATGACCCCGAGAAGGGAGTTGGCTGAAATCTGAATCTTGTGGAGGTAGTCCCTCTGCTTCGGCGTAAGGTCCGTCTGGAGGGCCAGATGGGTCATCCCCATAACGGCGTTCATGGGGGTTCGGATTTCGTGGCTCATGTTGGCCAGAAAATCGCTTTTGGCCCGGGTGGCCGCCTCTGCCTTATCCCGGGCGACGATGAGTTCCTCCTCCATCTTTTTGCGCTGGGTGATGTCCGAAACCATGGCAAAGGACCCTGTTTTTACGTTATTTTTATCGTAAAGGGGGGTGGAATGAAACTCGCAGATCACCTTTGAACCGTCCGGACGGCTGGGGGCAATCTCATAGACGCTTGTTTGGCCGGCAGCTCTGAGCCGAAGCTGATAGTTCAAGATAGCCCTGTTTTCCGCGTCCAGAAATTCAAAGAATGGCTTTCCCAAAATATCATCCCGGGTTCTGCTAAAAATTTTGCACATGGTGTCATTGACGGACACGATGTGAGCCTCATTGTTTACCCACAAGAACCCTTCATTGGTCGTCATCAAAATGCTTTTAAGATGGTATTCACTCTCCCTCAGGGCATCTTCAACTTTCTTGCGGGCAGAAATGTCACGAAAGACCACTACTGAGCCAATGATAGTTTTGCCTTTGCGCTGGGGCACGCTTGTATAGGAGGTATAAAAGAATGAGCCGTCCTTGCGCCAGAAGACCTCGTCCCTGCGGAAGCTGGTAATCCCCTTAGTATGGGCTAAATAAATCGGACAACTCTCGCGAAGGTGTGGCGATCCATCATCATTTGAATGGTGAAACAGGTCATGTACGTTTTGGTCGACAAGTTCCTTGATCTCGTATCCGAGCATCTTCTGAGCAGATTCATTTGCATAGGTGCATAAACCTTCAGTATCTGTAACGAAAATACCTTCTGCCACCGATTGCAGAATAAGGTGGTTGTATTCCTCGGATTCCCTGAGCCTCTCAGTTCGATCCTCCACCAGGCTTTCAAGATGTTCCTTGTAGCTCGTCAACTCCTTTTGGGTTCTCTCGGCATCTTCAGCCTGAGCTCTGGCGATCTGTTCAGCTTTTCTCGCTTTGATCCGCTCGATGCCCAAACTGGCTACAATGTTAGCAAAACCCGTTAGAAACCCCAGAATGGCGAGGAGCTTTTCCTGGGAAATGATCGGAACCTCATCAAGGGCACCCAGGTAATCCGCCACATCAAAATTGAATTTCCGGGCCTGTTGTTCGAAATAATTCCTATCTGGCGCTTCCGTAAGGAACTGCCCTACAAAAAAATTGGCAACACGCCGGCCCTCAATGGTGATGGGTGAAGCAGCGTCGGTCAAGCCGTTTTTGCAATGATAAATCGAAAATGGCTTCCCCTCCTTCAGGTTTGCAGCAAGTTTCGTGTCGCTTTCGACACAGCGCAAACACGTCCGGGCATCAATACGATGAAAGTCGGTGCAGATCCGCTGCCAGCGGACAGATATCAGGACATTTCCCTCCAAGTCTACAATGGCCGAGGAGATCTTCATGGCATTACAGAAGTCTTTAAGGACGGGTTCCAGCTGCTCAATATCGATCACTTCCGTCAAGGAAAACCCTTCGCCCTCGACAGCTGCCTTGTCATTTTTGACATGGGAGTGTCCCGCTTTAGTCTTACCTGCGTTGGTGTTTTTCTTTTCTTTCAAG
>Ga0265295_1001802_pt1 | contig 36525 bp, 19 predicted proteins | sample Munlansysbiofilm_FD_192503 | JGI IMG/M metagenome (GOLD analysis project Ga0265295, IMG submission 192503) | Leachate microbial communities from a municipal landfill in Southern Ontario, Canada - Methane capture system biofilm | ecosystem: Engineered > Solid waste > Landfill > Unclassified ... | reverse complement strand
AGATCCTTTGTTCAACTGATAGGATGTTTGATGCATCTTTCTTCAAGATCAAACAGATTCAGCTTGGTTACTCCCTTCCTAAGAATATTGTCAGCAAAATAAAAATGGGTGATCTGAGAATTTATGTGTCTTTAGACGATTGGATTACATTCACGAAATATCCGGGACTTGACCCTGAGGTCGGCCTCTATGGCTCGGCGACCAATGGCCTTGCAGTAGATACAGGTTCATATCCTATCTCAAAGAAATTGGTGTTCGGTATGAACGTATCGTTCTAATATATTTTAATAACATTTACTAATTTATCTATGAAACACAAAAAAACGTTTATGGTAGTATTAGCTACTTTTTTGGCGATCTGTTTGAATGCACAGCCTTTGAGTCGCCAGTATTGTAATCCGCTTCCAATGCAGATCGGCCCTGGTGCAAATGCTTCGGGTGACGTAACTGTTATAGAGCATAGCGGCAAGTATTATATGTATTGTACAGGTGGCGGTGCATGGGTCTCCGAGGATTTGCTCAACTGGGAGTACAAAGAGGTAAAGCATTGCGCACGTATACCAGTAGCTCCTGATGTAGCAGAATTCAATGGACGTTTTTATATGTCAGGGAACAGTTGTCCCCTTTATGTTGCCGATGATCCCCTTGGGCCCTATGAGCTTGTAGGCGAATGGTCTAATACCGGAGAAATCTCAGAAGGATGGAATGAAGCATTTGATACCCATATTTTTGTTGATGACGATAACCAGCCATATCTTTTCTGGCCAGGTAGAGGTATCAGTGGTATTTACGGAGTCAAGCTCGATCCAAATAAGATGAATGAATTCGTTGGAAAGCCTGTTCACCTTTTCCAGTTCAATTCCATGCACAAATGGGAACGTTACGGAGAGGCTAATGAATATCCCGGAGTCGCATGGATTGAAGGTCCCTGGGTAATCAAGAGAAATGGTATCTATTATCTTGAGTATTCAGCTTCAGGTACCCAGTGGAAGACTTATGCTGAAGGTTATTACACAGCAAAGTCTCCGCTCGGCCCTTATGAATATGCTAGCAACAATCCTCTTCTCCAGAAGACTGAAGGTCTTGTTACCGGTACTGCCCACGGCTCAATCGTTAAGTTAGCTGGCACAGATAAATGGTATCAGTTCTACACCATCGTTCTTTCCAACCCTCCCGGAGGTCGTCGCATAGGTATGGATCCCGTTGAATTTGATGAAGATGGTTATATGTCAGTTGTCGTTACCGATACCCCTCAGCCTGCTCCTCTTGCAAAGGTTACGGATACTCCAAAAACTATGCCTTTGACAATTAATAAAGTGCGTGCCATGAACGCCCTTTCAAAGGTTTCTTCTGAACAGTTTGGTTTCTTTGGATCATATGCAGTGGATAACTACAGCGGAACAGTCTGGATGCCTGAAGAGGAAGATAACGAACCTTCACTCCTGATAGAATTGTCTCCGGCTACACGTTTTGATGTGGTCCAACTTTACAATGTTGATGCTATGAGAATCATGTTTGGTGGTGTTGCCCCCAGAGCAGCAGGTTTTCGCAGAATGCGCTCCTATGCGGAACAGGTTTACAAGTATAAGCTTGAAGTATCTATGGATGGTGAGGAATTTACAACCGTCGTGGACAAGACAGCCAACAATACCTCACGGAATATTACATTTGATGAGTTTGATCCTATAGAGTGCCGTTTTGTAAAGCTTACTGTTACCGGATGGCCAGAGAATATGCCGCGTGGAATCATTGATTTCACTGTGTTCGGATATCCATCAAGAGAGCTTCCTCCCGCTGTAGCTACTCCTCTGTTCAATGATCTTCCTGCAGACTCTATAGAAAGACAACGCAGAAACAGATAAACGTTTCTTTAAATATGTTATTATGCACTTAAAAAAACTTCTAGTATCTTTTTGTATCATTGTTTCTCTCGCTTCTTGTTCTACTGATCCTATTGACGCATTATATCAAAAAATGACTCAGGAAGAAAGAGTCGCCCAGATATGCGGGATGTATGTGGCAAATATTATGGGACCTGATGGACACATAGATACACTCAAGGCAAAGGAACATATTCCTAACGGGATAGGGCACTTTAGCCAGTATGCCAGTAACACTGAAATGAACCCGGATGAACTTAGGGATATGGTTGCGGAAGTTCAAGATTGGATCATGAAGAATACGCCTAACGGCATTCCCGCGTTATTTCATGAAGAGGCGTTAAGTGGTGTGGCTGCCAAGGGAGCCACACAATACCCGCAGCAGATAGGTCTCGCGTGTTCATTCAACCCCGAGCTGGCGGAAATCAAGACACAACAAACAGCTGCATCGCTCCGCAAGATAGGCGGAATGTTGGCGCTGTCTCCAATGGTTGATGTATGTCGCACTCCCTCTTTCAATAGACTTGAAGAATCCTATGGCGAGGACGGGTATTTATCAGCCGTCATGGGGACTGCTTTCATACGCGGATTGCAGGATGGTGGCCTTAAAAATGGAATTGCAGGTTGCAGCAAACATTTTCTTGGTTATGGTGGTGGCGGAAATGCTCCCCAAAAGGAACTTATGGAAGATATACTGATGCCTCACGAAACTATGATACGCCTTGGTGGCAGTAGAGTTGTCATGACAGGGTATCATGATTTCAATGGAGTAAGAGCAGTTGCAAACAGAGAACTTATGCAGGACATACTTAGAAACTATCTCAAATTCGATGGCCTTTTGGTAAGCGATTACTTTTCATTGAACCAAATTCCAGATCTTGATACCCTCCATCAAGCAGTTGCTGGTATTAATGCCGGTAACGATGTTCAATTTCCTGACAATAGCCGCTACTCGCTTCTTCCAAAGGCAATCGAGCAAGGTTTGGTTTCCGAAGAAACATTTGAACGGGCAGTAAAACGTGTTCTAAAGCTCAAAGCAGACCTTGGTCTGCTTGACAAGAATCCTGTCCTGTATCAAAAAGGTCCCATTGAATTAGATACCCCTGAAGAGCGTGCTACAGCTTATGAACTTGCTACGCAGTCTGTAGTTCTTCTGAAAAACAATGGAGCACTTCCTTTGAAGGATTTTCGCAAGATTGCAGTTACAGGTCCTAATGCTAATTCTATGTGGGCCATGTTAGGCGATTATTCCTATCCCGGAATGGCTTATTTCTGGCATAGATTTACCCCGAGTAGCGAGACTCCCCATATTGTCGGTCTTCTTGAAGGATTGCAGAGCCGCAAACCGGAAGGACTAGAAATCAATTACAAACGTGGCTGTGATTGGACTGACGTGAACGAGGTCACGATAGAGAAGGAAGGGGATATCCGTGCCAGGAGACTTATGAGGTATCGCAACAGACGCCTTCCCGGTGATGAACCTGCCGACCGCAAGGGCGCCATCAAAATGGCTTCAGAGGCAGATGTCATCATTGCAGCCATGGGCGAAAACAATCTTCTTTGTGGAGAGAACAGAGATAGAGGCAGTCTCAGATTGCCGGGTTCACAAGAAGATTATGTCCGTGAGCTTATAGCCACCGGCAAACCTGTTGTTCTTGTAGTCTTCGGTGGCCGTGCACAAGTTCTTGGCGATCTTGTAGACAAATGTGCTGCAGTTATTCAAGCATGGTATCCCGGAGAAGAAGGAGGCAATGCACTGGCTGACATAATTTATGGCAACATCAGCCCTTCCGGCAAACTTAGTGTAAGCTATCCTGCCGAAGAAATTTACGAACCTGTATGCTATAATTATTCGAGAGAAAAAGATGCGCGCATTCAGTTCCCGTTTGGGTATGGACTAAGTTACACAACTTTTGACTACTCAAACCTGAAAATTGAAGGCTTGAACCTCGGCTTCACTCTTACCAACTCAGGTAAAATGGCTGCTGATGAGATTGTACAAATTTATGTTTCTCCAGCTGAAGGTCAGCCTATTCGTGCCATCCAGCTTCAAGGCTTTGGTCGTGTGAGTTTGCAACCAGGTGAGAGTAAAACAGTCTCTTTTAGTATGTCTGAAGAACAGTTTGGTTATTTTGATGATTGGAAGTGGTCTGTAGATGCAGGCAAATACCTGGTTGAGGTGGGAGCTTCATCTCAAGATATACGCCTATACGGAGATGTTCAGATAAAGAAGGACATTTCAATGCCTCTACGTTCTGTTTACTTCTCCAAAATGAAATAGCCCGATTAAGCCGTGGTGCACCGAAAGGAGTGCCACGGCTTATTATAAAATTGTGTCTTCGTAAAGGAAGACCCAAAATGATAACAACTACTTAGTCCCTGGACTATGCATATCCTTCCGGGTTCCTTACTAACAGTGATTTAGATTACCTCAAAATCCAGTACCTTCAGATCCGCATCATTTGAAGATGATCCGTACATGATCTGGTATTTTCCGGCACGGGGAGCCAGTTCGTCAACGGATTCATCATAGAATTCAAAGGCCTTGGAATCCAGTTCTATGGTAACATTGGTCGTTGTTCCTGCAGCAATGTTGACCCGCCGGAATCCTTTGAGCGACTTGATGGGGGCATCCGGATTGTCCAGGCTCTTAACGTATACCTGCACTACTTCATCGCCGTCATATTTACCTGTGTTGGTAACGGGTATGGTGATTTTCACGCCTCTCCCGGCTTTTACGCTTTGTCTGGACAGCTTTGCGTCTCCATATTCGAATGTGGTGTATGAAAGTCCGTACCCGAAGGCATACAGGGGCTCTCCCCGGAAATACCTGTAGGTGCGGCCTTCCATATCATAATTCTCAAAATCGGGCAGCTGGTCTGTTGATTTGTAGAATGTGACCGGCAGCCTGCCTGCGGGATTGTAGTTGCCAAAGAGCACATCGGCAACGGCCAGCCCGGCGGCCTGGCCACCGTACCATGCCTGAATGAGTGCATCGTATTGGTTTTCAATGTCACCAAAACCCATGGCACTGCCGGAACAATTTACCAGGATGACCGGTTTGCCGGTATTGTGCATGGCGGCAAGAAGGTCCTTCTGTACGTCAGGAAGCTCTATCTTCGTGCGGTCACCGCCGCTGAAGCCATCGTAGGAAACTGGCATCTCTTCACCTTCCAGTCTGGCTGAGATCCCTCCGACTACAATGATGGCATCCGCGTTTTTCACCCTTTGGGCAAGCGCCTCAAACCCGGCAAGGTTCCTTTCGGTAAGGCTGAAGGTAAGGAATGCAAAGCCTTGTTCGCCTTTGGTGTAATCCACCTGAATGTTGTAGGTCTGTCCTTTGACAACCGGGAATGTTGTGACAGGTGTGGTTGATCTGAACCACCCGAATCCCCTTGCGGGTTCTTTCTGTTGAGCTACAGTCCTTCCGTTTACGGTAAACTTGAAAGTGTCGCTGCCAACCAGAGAGTAGTACATTTCTCCCGTGAAGTTGGCAACGAATTTGCCGGTAAGACGGGCCGAGATGTTGGTTTGGTTGACGTTGTCGGCAAAGCGGTAGTCTCCGAAAGTACGCATGTTGACCGTTGTGTAATAACCGGAATTGGCAGGCGTACCGTCGAATTGCTGGTTGTTGAAGAACTCGGCATAAAGACCTTTTCCTTCGTTGATGTCCGGCAAGTGGTCGGTTGTAAGGTAGCGGTCCACCAGTTCGCAGGCCTTGTCGTAAATGACTTCTGTGCCGGGGACAGCTTTTCTGATGGCGTCTACGATAGAGATTGTGTTCTCAGGCGTTGGAAAACCGTTGTAGTTGCCGTTGTGCATGGAAGCGTTGTCGGCATTGGGTCCGACAACGGCAATGGTTTTGACGTCTTTGGGCAGTGGAAGTACTCCGTTATTTTTCAGCAGTACCATGGCTTCCCTGGCAGCTTTCAGGGCGAGTGCGGTATTTTCCGGGCTGCTCAGGGTGCTTTCATCCAGGTCTTTCCAGGGGAGCCTGTCTTCAGGATCGAACATGCCCAGTTCAATGCGCGAGCGGAGTATGCGTGTAAGGGCCACATCAAGGTCGGTTTCGTTGATAAGCCCTTTGTCAAGACTTTCAATGAGGGCTGCATAGCTCGTACCGCATTCCAGGTCGGTTCCGGCCAGGACCGCTGCAGCACTTGCTGTTGCCGCATCGGGATGGGTTTCGTGTTGCCCTTTTGTGTAAAAATTGTTTATCGCACTGCAGTCAGACAGTACCAGTGATTCATAGCCCCATTTATTGCGGAGAATGTCCTGGAGCAACCTTTCGCTGCCACAGCAGGGTTCGCCTTCATACCGGTTGTATGCACACATCACTTCCTGGACGTTCCCCACCTGTACGGTTTCCTTGAATGCAGGCAGATAGGTTTCCCAAAGATCTCTCATAGAAACGGTAACATCGAATCTGTGACGTTGAGGTTCAGGTCCGCTGTGAACGGCATAGTGCTTGACGCAGGCATGTGTCTTGAAATAATCCTTGTGATCCCCCTGCATACCCTTAACGGTGGCTACACCCATGACACTTGCCAGGTAGGGGTCTTCACCGCTTGTTTCCTGGCCCCGGCCCCACCTGGGATCGCGGAAAATGTTGATGTTGGGACACCAGAACGAAAGCCCCTGATGCCAGATACCGCCCGTGGCTTCTGTCTTGCCGAATTCGTTATGGTCGGTTGTGTTCCATACGGCACGTGCTTCATCGGATACGACAGAGTAGATGTCGTACTGTTGTTCAGCGTTAAATGTGGCAGCAAGTGCAATGACCTGAGGAAAGACGGTAACATCGTCGTAACAAATGCCGTGTAAAGCCTCGTTCCACCAGTTGTAGGCCGGAATCCCCAGGCGGTCGACAGAGATGGAACCGTTCATCATGAGTCCGACCTTTTCTTCGGGGGTCAGCAGTGAGAGTAGGTTCTCAACGCGTTCATCTACCGAAAGACGCGGATTCCGGAAAGGATACTCGTAACTCTTGTTGTTGCATGAAACAAGAGTGATCAGCGCAGCTGCGCAGGCTAGTAGTTTAAAATGTTTCATTTATCAGGTATTTAATTCAAATCAATTGTCTTTGTAGTTGAATCTTATTTCTTTAACAGGACGGGCAGGATCGTTTGTGATCAAAAAGACGCTGAAAGCTTTCTTCAGTGATCCGGCTTTGATCCTCATCCTTTCGCCGGGGCGGATCACATCGCCTTTATTGATATTGGTTTGTATGCCGGCATCTGTTTCAACGGCACGAATATGGAGGTCAGCGCTGCCTCTGTTTGCAATCACGGAGTGACCTTCAAAATTGCGTGTCAGTAATTTTCTTTTCAGCAAAACCAGGGAAGGAGAAACCGTCAGATCGGGAACAACAGATCCTCTGTCTCTAAAATGATCTGTGCATATGCAGGAAATATTTACCGCAAAAGGTGTTCGAACTCCATCTGCCAGAATGTCAACGGTATCTTTTTTTATTCCGTAGCTATCCGGATCATCCGGGATTTCATAGGTAAATTCAATATTGAGCGTTTCCCCTGGAGCAACCGATCCGGAGTGATCTGTTGATAAAAATGAAGATGCTGCGCGAGGTCGTGCAATAACCTTTACTGATTCTGAAGACGTATTGATAACGGATATCGTTTTTGAAACAGATCCTCCAAGCGGGATGTACCCCATATTCACGTGATTTGAAGTAGCATATACATTATCGGTTATCCTGAACCCAAATTGTTCACCAACACTTCGCTCTTCAGGGATCACATGGGCTGTAATGCTTAGTTTGACAAGGAAAATGCCTTCTGATGAATAGATGTCCACATACCTGTGCACCTGGCCGGTTTCCCCGGCAGGATTGAACCTGACGGTCATTTCTCCCATTTCACCGTTTTCAAAAGATTCCTGGGTGGCTATCGCGTTCACACAACGACAGCTGGGTGATACACGTCCGATTGTTACCGGACCGGAAGAAGAATTGACGAAAGGAAATGAGTGAAAAACTGATCCGTCCGCTTCCCTTATCTTGCCGAAATCCCATGTAACAATTTTGAAATCAAGTGGATGTGGCACTATTTGCGCCGGAAGAGCAGCGCAAAGGAAAAGATTAATAAGTAGGCAATAAAGGATCTTATACACATAAACAAACATAGGATAAAAAGTAGCTGTGAGCAATAAAATGAACTCTTTTCACAAGAAATGGTCTTATTTTGAAATATGTCATTATGCAATCAGCGGAGCAAGTTGTGAGATATGAACCGAATCTGCAATTATATGGATGAATACGGTAACTGTACGGAATTCTTTCATCATATTTTTACATCAAAAATGAATCGTTGTTTGTCAACCATTTTGACAATATTGTCTGCAGTAACCTTGGCTTCTTCGCAAACTCCTTCATGGTACAACCTTACGGGAAAGGCCTATCCGCAGGTAAACAAGGATAATTCTGTCACATTTACGTTCTATGCTCCGTCAGCCAACGCCGTGGTGCTTTCACTCGGTCGGGATTACGTGATGAACAGGAATGAGAACGGCCTCTGGAGCGTTACTTCAGATCCTCAGGAATACGGATTCCATTATTATTCATTGAAAGTGGGTGGTCTTTCATTCTCTGACCCCTCTGTGTATGCTTTTTATGGCTGCAGCCGTTATTCCAGTGCAGTAGAAGTTGCAGAAAATAAAACCGATAGTCAGTGGTATTTACCAAAGAGTAACGTTCCGCACGGAGCTGTCCGTTCTGTGAAATTCTGGTCCGGTGTCTGTAACGAGTACAGGCGGATGTATGTTTATACCCCGGCAGGTTATGAAACCGATCCTGGCAGACGTTATCCCGTACTTTATCTGCAACATGGCGGAGGCGAGGATGAAACTGGCTGGATATGCCAGGGCTTCGCGGACGTTATACTGGACAACCTGATCGCCGAAGGCAAGGCCGAGCCCATGATCATTGTGATGAACAATGGCTATGCACGCATTCCTGAAAGCGGCGATTCATTCTCGGGCTTTGAAAGCATGATGACCCGGGAAGTCATTCCTCTTGTTGACAGTCGTTACCGCACTATCAATGACCGTGACAGCAGGGCCGTTGCCGGTCTTTCCTGGGGTGCGAAGCAAGCGTATGACCTTGGTCTCGGCAATAAGGATTTGTTTGCCTATGTGGGAGGTTTCAGCGGGATGATCGTAATTGGAGATTTTAATTTCACAAACCCGGGTTTCAAAGATCCTCTGAAACTGGCAAGTGCTTATAACGGCGTATTCCGTGACCCTGTAAAATTCAATTCCGATTACAAACTACTGTTTATAGCCAATGGTGAAACAGAAGGCACACTTTTGAAAGACATGCACGAAATTCTTTCAGAAAGAGGGATCAGCAACATTTATTATGAATCACAGAAGACGGCACATGAGTGGCTCACCTGGAGAAGAAGCCTTCATGCGTTTGCACAGAAACTATTCAAATAGATCAAAATTTTTAAAAATGAGAACCCGAAGCATACTTGCAGCCGTTTTGCTGGCACTGTTTATGTCTCCCTCATGTGGATCAGGAAAACCGCCTGTTTTCTTAAAAAAGCCTTTCAGTGCCTCAACCAATATCCCGGGTAAAGAATACCCGAAAATCAATCCCGACTTAAGTGTTACATGCAGGGTGGAAGCTCCGGACGCCATTTCCGTGGAACTGGATCTGTGCAACAAAGTATATCCGATGGTGCAGATAGACGAAGGGGTCTGGGAAGTGACATCAGATCCGCAGGTTCCGGGATTCCACTATTATTTTATCAACGTTGACGGAGTCAGGGTATCTGACCCTTCTAGCAGGCTTTTTTACGGATGCGGTCTGATGGCCAGCGGTATTGAGATCCCCGAGGCCGGTGTGGATTTTTATATTGAGAAGGAGGTCCCTCACGGTGAAGTGAGAATGCAAAGATACTGGTCCGGTCTGACCCAGACCTGGAGGATTTGTTACGTGTATATACCTGCTGCCTATGATAAGAACCCTGAAACCCGTTATCCTGTGCTTTACCTTCAGCACGGCGGTGGAGAGGATGAGACAGGATGGGCAAACCAGGGCAAGCTGGATAATATTATGGACAACCTCATCGCTTCGGGGGAGGCCGTCCCCATGATCATTGTGATGGACAGAGGATCTGCGATACTTGCCAATTCAGTGGATTCGGAAAGAAGTCGCAACATATTCGATTTTTCTGCTTTTGAAAAGGTGGTCGTAGAGGAACTTGTCCCAATGATAGACGCAGGATACAGAACGCTTGCCGATCGTAACAACAGGGCGATCGCAGGACTGTCCCTGGGTGGTTTCCAGAGCTGGAGCATAGGCCTTTCACATCAAGACCTCTTCTCATATATTGGGGGTTTTAGCGGAGCGGGCATGGATCCCTCTCCTGAAAAATATCCGGTATCTCTAAATGAGCAGATGAATCTGCTGTATATAAGTATAGGTACAGATGAGCCTGAACAGATGTACGCTGGGGTAAAAGCATTCCACGACATGCTCGAAAACAAGGGTGTTCGGCACCTTTATTATGAATCAGAAGGCACGGGGCACGAATGGCTCACCTGGCGTCGCTCGCTCAGGCAGTTTGCGGCCTTGCTGTTTCGATAATCCCAGGTCTCGTCGGGTAGTTTAGTCTTCTGTCCGGAGATTCTTTACGAAGGCTGAGGGTGAAATATTGAACTGCTTCTGGAAACTGGTAGTAAAATAGGAAGGAGAGGAGAACCCTACCAGGTAAGCGACTTCGTTGATCCTGTATTCCTGTGTGGATAACATTTCAGCAGCTTTCTTTAACCTGCATATGCGAATGTATTCGTTGGTATTCAACCCGGTATTCGCCTTAATTTTCCTGTAAAGCGTAGACTTGCTGGTACCAAGCAACGTGGTGAGTGTGTCTATCCCCAGATCCTGCTCTGCCATATGTTTCATGATGGTTTCATGCAGTTTGTCCATAAAGGCTTTTTCTATATTGTTGAAAGATAGGCTATTAAAATGAGACAGAGGGGAATTGGCAAACTGTCTGTAGGCGATTTCCTTGTTTTTGAACAGATTTGAAATATTGGCCATTAACAGTTCTATTGCGAACGGTTTTTCTATATACCCGTCTGCACCTACTTCAAGGGTTTCAATACGGGTCTCAACGCCAACGGCAGCTGTAAGAAGAATGACGGGAATATGGCTATACTCTATGTCGTTCTTGATGAAGTTGCAAAGCTGACATCCATCCATTACAGGCATCATAATATCACTGACCACTAGATCGATCTTCTGCTCCTTAATGAGATTCATGCCTTCCTCGCCGTTTGAGGCAGTAAGGACATTATACTCGGACGACAATTCTTTGCAAAGATAGTGTTTCATCTCAGCCGCATCTTCGACAATCAGAATGGTATGTTTGCGGCTGTCCGAATCGGTCTCTGAAAAATTCTCTTCTGTAGAAGTACTTATATCTTCCTGATCAATAGAAGATTGAGGCTGTATCAGGGGCAAGGTCAGAACAAATGAATTCTTGTCTGTTATGTCAGGGTCAAGGATCAGGGTCCCGTTGTGGAGGTTGGCAAGCGTTCTTGCGTACGCCAGCCCCAGTCCCGTTCCATTACTTCCTTTCAGTTGTGCTGTTACAGTCCTGATCTGATAAAACGGAGTGAAAATCTTCTCTCTTTCATTACCCTGAATGAGATCCCCGTTGGTTGTCACGCGTATCACCACGTTCTGTTCATTCTCGGATATGCCCAGTGTCAACTCAATGCTGTCATTACAGTATTTGATCGCATTTGACAGCAGGTTGCTGAGTATCTTCTTTACAATTTCAGCAGAACACATCATCGTTACAGGATGGTCAGGTATGTTGACGTTGTAGGATATATGCTGTTCCTTAGCCGCCTTGGCAAAGTATTCACAGGTTTTCCTGACGATTGTGGAGATATCTTCCTTGAAAAACTGCACGGTGATCTGGTTTTTCTCCATTTTTCTGATATCAAGAAGCTGGTTGGTAAGCTCCAATAACCTGTTGGTGTTGGACTTGATGGTCATGATATCATCCCGGGACGATTCCGTATAATCCTTCTCCGAAACGATCTTGTCCACAGGCATTTTGATCAGGGAGAGGGGCGTGCGGATTTCGTGGGTGATGTTTGTGAAAAAATTGATCTTTGCATCGTATATCTCTTTCTGTTTCAATGCTTCCATTTGCTCAAGTTTGCTTGTCTCTTCAATTTTCCTTTTCTTGAACAGAAGTATGATGAAAAATACGGCAAGCGATACAATAATGAGAAAATAGAAAACGTATGCGGCCACTGACTTGTAAAAGGGCGGGACAACCACTATAGCAAGACTTTTTTGTGCTTCCGGTGAATCGCTTCCGATCACCTTGACATCAAAGCGGTATCGGCCCGGATTCATATCTGTGAAAACGACGGTATTCTCGTCTGAGATTTTCTTGATGGATTTGCGTCTTCCGCTTGAGAGGGAATACTCGTATTGAGGAGCACTCATATTTAAGTAGCTCAGAGCAGAAAAGGTAATGGAGAGATAGGCCGCATCAGTTTGCCTGATCCGTATTTTATCAGACATGATGGCAGATCTTCCGTCGGTGTTTGTGGCGTTATGAGTCCCGTCTATCCCCGTGTGAATATCCTGAATATAAAGTGGGGCAGTAGCGACGGGGTCCTTCAGATTGGCAGGATTGAAAGTGATCATTCCATTAATGGTTCCGAGACATATTTGTCCCGAAGGGAATTGGTAACAGGATCCGTATGAGAACTGGTTTCCTACGATATCATTGTTATCCAGAAAAACCTTAAGCACGGATCCTGTGACGGGATCAAGGGTGATCAGTCCTTTGGTTGTGGAAACCCATAACAATCCTTTCTGATCCTGAGTGATGGCACATGCAATATTTGAAGGGAGACCGTCTTTACGGGTAATGTGTGTAAATAAAATGTCCCCTTCGAGGGATGTCCTGCACAAACCTCCTCCTTCGGTCGCAACCCAAAGCTGGTGTGTGACATCTTCAAAGAAGCAGGTAATAAAGTTGGATTCCAATCCGTGACCTGTCCCTTTCTGGATGGTGTCAAAAGTTCTGAGGCCGTCCTTACTGAAAAAGATGCCGGAACCGTAGGTCCCTGCCCATACTGTTCCAAAGCTGTCCTGATACAGGGTGTGAATGAAACGGTGACCGGGACCCTCGATATATTCAAACGCATCTCTCTTCCTGTCATATCTGTACAATCCGTAAGTCGTCCCTATGAGAATGTCATCATCTTCGGTTTTAAGAATACACACACACTGATCAGTCGGGAGTCCCGGGTGTTTTGTGATTTTATCATTACCAAGATCATATAAATAAAGCCCTTTATTGTACGAGGCAATCCAAAGTATGTCCCCTTCCTGAAGCAAACCGTGGATGTTCAAATTCCCAGGAAAACCTTTCTTGTTTGAGTAACTAACGGAACTTTTGTTCCTGAAATTCAGCTTGTTTAGATTTCCGTCTTCAGTTCCTGCCCAAAGATTGCCAAGTCCGTCGGGTGTTAAGGCATGAACAAGCTTACCATAAAACGTCCCTTCGTAGCCCGTATAAAAGATCTGGCCAAAACTGTTTTTTCTGTTATGCCACAGATTCAGACCGCCGTAATAGGTCCCCATCCACACATTCCCTTCATTATCTTGTAAGATGCTTATAACATTTGTGTTGCTGAGTGCATTTCTTGCCGAGTCGTTGATCATGGATGCAGTCCCCTCCACCTCATCAAATACCACCAGCCCGTCAAGCGTCCCGATCCAGTGTTCAGTTTCTGTTCTGGGCAAGAGGCAATTGACTGGATGTCCGACATTGGTCAAATAATCACATTCTCCGTTTGCAGTATTTACTTTGATCAGGTCATAATTGTTTGTCGATATAAGGAGGTATTTGTTGTTTATGGCCTTAATATGAATGGGGTAGACATCGTCTCCGGTTTTTCTGTCGGTAGTTACGGGGAATACTTCGAAATAATCTGTTGAGGGATTGTAGCGCCGGATATCCCCTTCATAAGTGGTGAACCAGATGAATCCTTCCTTGTCAATACAAGAATGCAGAGCGGTAAAGTGTCTGTCAGCGGAATACCTCACAAACATTCCTGTACTTCTGTCCAGTTTGAAGATCGAGATATTGGAAATGAACCAGACGTTATTGTCTTTGTCGACATTGATATCAAAAAACCTGTGTCCGTCAAGTTCTTTTACGTGGGTTACTTCGTCTGTGAAAAGATTATAGAATCCTGTCCCGTTCGTAGAACAACACCAGAGCATCCCGTCCATGTCTTCACATAACGAAAAGATTAATCCGTTAATGCAGCTGTTGAGATCGGGTTGTTCAAGGACCGTAAAATCTTTTCCGTTGAACCTGCATATGCCGTCCTTGGTTCCAAACCAAAGGAATCCGAAGTGATCCTGGACAGAGCAGGTAACCGTATTGTTTGGCAAACCATCATCACTCTTATAGTGCTTGAAATAATATTGTCCAATGGCACTTGCGTGTATGCCAATGGCAAACAGCAGAGATATTGTCAGTATGAACCGTTTCATATATGGAATGACCTGTAATTTAATTTTGCGAAGATACTCATACTTGTTTTAAGAAATCGCCCAAATGCTTTCAATAATGATTCTTCTTGACCGCGCAAGTTCCTCCTTTGCAATGTTTACGGCACTATTAGGGTAATTGAGACTGAGAAGGGGCCTGTCTGACGGGCTTTTGCTCGGGAAAGATTATGTTATCGTTCACACGCTTTGAATTTTGATTCATAAGGCAGTGTCCGGGATGCACTTCGTGTCTTGTGGATGATTATCGAAGCAATATGAGTCCAATTTGCAATTTTGTTCGTTGATAGATAAATACCTTTAAAATTGAAACCAATTTAACCTTAATTCTTATTTTTTAACCTATTATCTAATTTATGACGAAGCAATTGTTATATGTAGTTAAGATCGTTTTGATCTTTGCCGCATGCCTGGTGGGTATTGAGTCCTACGCCCAGACTCACTCAATCAGCGGTAAAGTCATCGATGCTGCCGGTGTTCCAGTAGTAGGAGCATCCGTAATCGTAGTCGGGAATAACCGCATCAGTGCCGTTACCGATCTGGATGGTAATTTTTCGCTTGTGGTTCCTGCAGGAGCCAATTTGAACGTATCATTTATCGGTTACAAGTCACAGGTGGTTGCCGTAGGCAATCAAAGGACTTTTGAGATCACTTTGATAGAGGATACTGAAGTACTCGAGGAAGTGGTCGTTGTCGGTTATGGTGTTCAGAGAAAAAGCGACGTTACCGGCTCTGTATCATCGGTCAAGGCCGAAGACCTCAACAACCGCTCTACATCCGATGCAGCGAGCGCATTGCAGGGAAAGGCAGCCGGTGTTCAGATCCTGAACCTTTCAGCTGCACCGGGCGCAGGCTCACAAATCAGAGTACGCGGGTATTCTTCCAATTCATCGGAAGGGCTGGGGCCACTGCTTATTGTAGATGGTCTTCAGGTAGATAACATTCAGTATCTGGACCCCCAGATGATCGAATCCATGGAGGTTCTGAAGGATGCGGCATCAGCTGCCATTTATGGTGCCCAGGCGGGTAACGGAGTGGTGCTGATCACTACAAAGACCGGTAACAAAGAGATGGGTGCAGGTCAGGTGTTCTATAATTTCCAGAATGTATGGAATTCGTTGGGCAAGGCTGCTGAAGTCATGAATGCAGGGCAGTATATTGACTACAAGAAAGCACAAGGTGTTCTTACACAACAACGGCTGGATGATCTTGGATACAGCGGGACGGATACCAACTGGTCTAAAGAAGTGTTCACTACCAGTCTGACCAAGCGTCACACGGTCGGCTTTATGGGAGGTAACAACCGGGGCCAGTTTTATGCTGCACTGAACTATGTGAACGACGACGGGATAGTCCGTGGGGACAAGGATGTTTACGAACGTCTTTCTGCCCAGCTGAACGCTGACTATAAGATCAAGGACTGGCTTACGGTCGGCACCAATACTTCCATAGAAAAATGGAAAACAAGGTCGGTCAGCCAGCATAATGAGTTCGGATCGGTGATGATGGGAACCCTGACACAGGACCCTCTTACCCCTGTATATTATCCTACCTACAATGACCTTACACAGGATATGAAGAATCACTACGATGCAGGTGAAAGGATCCTTGGTGATGAAAACGGATTCTATGCCGTTTCAAAGATCGTAGAGACCGACTCGGGTCACCCGTTCATACAGAGAGATAAGGAAGACGTGGAGAATCAGGGGATCAATATCCGCGGTTCCCTCTATGCCAACCTGTCTCCAATCAAAGGCCTTACGATCACCTCTCGTTTCGGATATCGCATCTTCCAAAGCTATTACAGCAGGTACGCTGCGCCTTACTATGCCAACTCCATGGCATTTAAGACAAATTATGATATCCAAGCCAATGCAAACCAGGGTTTTTACTACCAGTGGGAAAATTTTGCGAACTATACGTTCAACGTTATGAAGAATACCTTCACGTTAATGGGGGGTATGTCATTTATCCAGAACAATACATTTGCCGTCAACGGAACGGGAACCGGTCCTGATCCCCTGCAGGGATATGCTCCAAACTTCCGCTATTTGAGTTATTTGAACAACAATTCGGACACATCCAAGACTGTCACAGGAGCTCCCGGCATAACGGCCAATCTTTCCTACTTTGGACGTATCCACTGGAACTATGCAGACAAGTACAACATCCAGGTTAACTTCCGTGCAGATGCGTATGATTCATCCAAGCTTCCCATAGATGCCCGCTGGGGATACTTCCCCTCAGTGTCGGCCGGCTGGGTGCTGACAAACGAATCATTCATGCAGGGTGTCAGCAAGGAAGCTCTCTCCTTCCTGAAAATTCGCGGGTCATGGGGCGTGAACGGTAATATCGCGGTGTTGAACAATTATCCCTATGCCACCACCATTTCCTACAATGCCAACTGGTATCAGTATAATCCCGGCGCTCCTACAGTATCTTACGGATCCAGTCCCTCTGGTCTTGCCAATCCCAACCTGAAGTGGGAAACTTCGGTTCAGTGGAACTTAGGTCTGGATGCCCGTTTCCTGAGCAACCGGCTTACCCTGGGTCTTGACTATTACGAGAAGTATACCAAGGACCTTCTGGTCAATGTCTCTCCTGTTGCCGAGGTGGGAGTGGGATCTTCCACGATCAATGCCGGAGAGGTTGAGAACAAAGGGGTTGAACTTGAACTCGAATGGAAAGATACCAAAGGAGATTTCAGCTATTCCATCAATGCCAACGCTGCTTACCTTCATAATGAAGTAACATTCCTGGATCCTACCATTTCCAGAATTCAGGGCATGGCACCTGTTCAATCTACTGAACTCTCCACCCAGTTTGAGGTAGGATATCCCATATGGTATATGAGAGGTTACCAATACGAAGGGGTAGATAGCGCTACAGGTAAACCGATCCTGGCCGATCTGGACGGAAACGGTATTATTGACGCCGCTGACCAGACGATGGTTGGTTGCGGTATACCCGATCTCACCTATGGTTTGACCATCAAACTTGCCTGGAAGGGTATAGATTTCACTGTGTTCGGGACCGGCACCTATGGCAATGAGATCTTTGCCGTATCCTATCGTGGTGACCGTCCTTTGTACAATTCACTGGAGTACTTCCACAAGAATGCCTGGACAGAATCCAACAAAAATGCCTCCATGCCAAGTGCTATCAGTGTGGTTTCCGACGCAAAATTCTGGGGATCAAGTGCCTCGGTATTTGACGGATCATACTTCAAGATCAAACAGATCCAGCTAGGTTACACGCTTCCTCAGAATTGGACAAAAAAGATCTTTATCAGCAGTCTGAGGATTTATGCTTCACTGGATGACTATTTCACTTTCTCAAAGTATCCCGGTATGGATCCTGAAACAGCTTCCTCCGGAAGGGCCAATTCCTTAGGCTTCGATAAGGGCTCTTATCCTACCAGAAAGAAAGCTGTAGTAGGTATAAACATTGCATTCTAATAACCCAATTAAGATTATTATGAAAAAATATATCATTCCCATTTTGTTACTGACCTTAGGTTTGACTTCATGTCAGAAACTCCTTGAGATCGATCAGAAGGGCGTCATTTCCACTGATTCCTTCTACCAAACCGATGATGACGCCGAATCTGCATTGGTTGCTGCCTATGAGAAGGCGATGTTAGGGATCGTCAGACATAACGAATACATCTACTCTCCGTATAATGCAATTCTTACGTATCCGGCTGATGACATTTATGCTGCCGGATCAAATTACGGTGACAATGATTTTCTTGCTGCACTGAATGAGTTCCGACAAGATATTAACAATCAGTGTATCAGTAATATGTACAAAGGTTTTTACAGTGCCATCTACGGGGCGAACCTTGTGATTGACAATTTCGAATATGGCACAAGTGCCGTAAAGGACAGGTGTATCTCGGAAGCTAGAGTGATTCGTGCTTTCAGCCATATGATGCTGGCTATCCTGTGGGGTACACCCCCGATAGTTGACCACGTACTCACGGGTGCGGACCGTCCCGGAAATTCCGAAAGCCAGGAAGCCGTTCTCAGATGGGCTGCCGCCGAGTGCATTGATGCTGCCAAATATCTTGATGAAAGACAGAGCACAGGAGACAAAGCCGGTGCTGTGAGGATCACCAAAGGTGCCGCCTATGCCTTTGCCGGAAAAGCGCTCCTGTTTGCCAAAGATTATGCAGCTGCAAAAACAGAACTGAAAAAAGTGATTTCTTCAGGCAAGTATGCCCTTGTTCCCGGAAACAGGATTGGCGAGAACTTCCATGTTGCAGGGGACGGAAACGAGGAAAAAGTATTCGAATTCAACCAGGTGTACAATTCCAGCATTGATTTATGGAGTGGTCGTATACAACGTTCTACCTGGATGCAGGTGCAACTCTGGAACTGGCGCGCCGACAGGTTGGGCGGCACACCTACCCATCTCTTCGGAGGTGGCTGGGGAGGCATCAATCCTACCGGAGCCTTTGCCGAGGCTCTCATAGCCAATGACGGTTTTAATTCGTATCGCCGGAAAGCCTGGATCGCAACGTACGATGAGGTTCTCTACGAAATGCCTTATACAAGTGATAAAGATTGTCCCACACGCGAGGATAAGGAGAAAGACCCCTATCGCGGTATCATTGAACCAGTGGGGCTGTATGGACATGAAGGTTATTTCCATCTCAAACTCATAGCTGCTGCATCTGACATCAAAGAGGGAATGTACTCAGATACGAACTTCCTGATTATGAGGTATGCCGAAGTCCTTCTTATGTATGCCGAATGTTGCGCTCATACGAACGATAACGACGGTCTCCAATATCTCAACATGGTGCAGCAGAGGGCAGGTTCCCAAACCGTCAGTACTTCGCTGACGCTTGATGCCGTGAAGAAAGAGAAACAATATGAGATGTGGATGGAAGGATGCCGTTTCATTGACCTGGTACGTTGGGGTGAGGCAGCAGCCAAACTGGCAAATAACGGGGACAGCGTTCCTTCATTCAAGGATAAGTTCGCTACAGAATTCAGCGGCAAACACCAAGGTTTTGTCGACTGGTCAGATGCCAATGTGAATCAGGGGAAGGAACACGGCTTCAAGGCCGGGAAGCATGAGCTTTATCCTTTCCCGTTCAGCGAATTATCCATCAATGAGAATTTAGTACAGAATCCCGGATGGTAGGTTTAAGTTTTGGTTAGGTTCCACATACGTTTTTTTTTGTGCGGGAGTGGGTCCCATCACCGGGGTCCACTCCTTTTTATAAATGAATGCTCTTTAACATAAATAAAACACGATTATTCAATGAGATTATCAGCTTTATCCTTCATCGGCATCTCGACCTTGTTGCTGATCGCATGCAATACCAGTTCACAGTCTGGAATCAAAGTTCCTGAGGTAATCCAACCCGGAGAACAGGCTCCTTTTGCCGATCCCGGACAAAGGAATTTCGGGGGGTTTCAGAGGAGAGACTCAACAGGCAATGCTCCTGCACCACGCCCGAGATTCCAGATACCTGAAGTCAGAACGGTACATTTTAACGAACTGATCATGAGCGATCCTTTTATTTATCCCCATCCTGAAACGCAAACCTATTACCTTACCAGTTCCGGCGGGTGGATGTACAAAAGCAAAGATCTGAAGATGTGGACCGGTCCATATAATATAATTGATATCAGTGGACTGTGGTTAGAGAAGGCCGGATTTGCCGCCGCAGCCGAGATTCACAGAATTGGGGACAAATATTATTATGCCGGGACATGGAGTGACCACAGTGATCTTATTGAACAGGTTCCCAGAAGATACAATGTCCCTCATAACCAGACCTATCTGCTCAGGGCAGATAACCCCGAAGGTCCGTATACATCATTTGCCATTGAGCCCGGTTATGATTACCAGCCTCGTGAATGGGATTGCATTGACGGAACGCTTTATGAAGAAAACGGGAAGATTTATATGATCTTTGTACACGAATGGACACAGCTCATTGACGGTACGATGGATTACATTGAACTCGCTCCTGACCTGAGTTATACCGTTTCCGAGAAGCCTGTCACCATGTTCCGGGCAACGGAAGCTCCCTGGGCGATGGAAATGAATTCCATAGGTGAAGCCACTTTTGGTCTGAAAATGCCCGGATGGGTAACAGACGGGCCCCAGATGTTCCGTACGCAAACCGGTAAGCTGGGAATGCTATGGTCAAGCTGGGGTAAAGAAAGATATGTTCAGGGAATTGCTTATTCCGAATCCGGAACCATAGCCGGTCCCTGGGTGCAGGAAGAAGAACCGTTCCTGTCCAATAATTCAGGACACGGCATGTTGTTTAAAACATTTGAAGGGAAACTGATCTTCCTGGTTCATCATGCTGAAGAACACGGACCCAGAAAACCGCAATACTGGAATGTTGACGATTCCGGAGATAAGCTTGTCCTGGGCAATCAAATCAATATCTGATGTTATGAAAAAATTGTTTTTAGTTCTCTTACTTATTCTATTCGCTCTTTCATCTGATGCACAGGATAAGAATTTCCATATTTTTCTGTGTTTCGGACAGTCAAATATGGAAGGAGCCGCCAGAATTGAAGCTCAGGATACATTACATATCAGTGGTCGCTTCCAGATGATGGCCGCAGTGGACGATCTGTCCCGCGGCCGTGTGAAAGGGGAATGGTACAGGGCTGTGCCTCCTCTATGCAGAGAAAAAACGGGCCTTACTCCGGTAGATTATTTTGGCCGTACTTTGACAGAACTGCTTCCCGAATATCATTCCATAGGTGTCATTAACGTTTCCATTGGAGGATGCAAGATCGAAGCTTTCATGAAAGATCAGATCGCAGCGTACGCAAAAACGGCACCGGAATGGATGATACCTGCGCTCGAGGCATATGACAACGATCCTTACCGGTGGTTGCTGGATCTGGCAAAGAGGGCACAGAAAGACGGAGTTATCTCCGGCATCCTTATGCATCAGGGCGAGTCAAATATCGGAGAAGAAGATTGGCCTCTCAAAGTAAAAAATGTATATGAAAATTTGCTCAAAGATCTGGATCTTAAAGCTGAAGATGTTCCTCTGATTGCCGGAGAAGTAGTAAATGCAGACAGGGGGGGGAGGTCCGCAAGTATGAATGTTATCATTGATAAGCTGCCCGAAACCATTCCTACAGCCCATGTGGTATCATCAAGCGGTTGCACCCAATTCTTTGACCAGATCCATTTTGATGCTGCAGGCTATCGTGAGATGGGCAGACGTTATGCTGCAGTTATGCTCCCGCTTATGGGATACGAAGCCCCTTCCGTGCGTATGTATCATGTTCCTGTAGAATCTCCCGTTCTCCATCGTTTTGGAGGAGGTGTGACATTCAATATCAGAGCCCCTCATGCCCGTTCCGTTCTTCTTTCCTCACAGTTTCTTACTGAGAATGTGCCTTTGACAATGAACAGGGAAGGTATCTGGAGTGTAACAGAAAGGGTGAAGGACCCGGATATTTATCCTTACCATTTCATTGTAGATGGTGTCACCGTGGCTGATCCTTCCAATACGGATATCTTCCCGAATGAAGGATTCAAAGCCAGCCTTCTTACCATTCCCAATGAAAAGGCATTGTATCACGTAGACGATGTTCCCCACGGACGTGTGATTTATTGTACGTATAAATCCGAAGTTCTTGGTATGAATCGTCCTGTGTTGGTATACACTCCTTCTGAATATGAAGAAGGGGACAGTTCTTATCCCGTTTTCTACTTGATCAGTGGTACTACCGATACAGAGGAAACCTGGTTCAAGGTGGGCAGGGTAAATACGATTCTGGACAACCTCATTGCGCAGGGAAAAGCGAAACCCATGATCGTTGTGATGCCTTACGGTAATATGATGAACGGGACGCCTATGCCATCTTCTTTGCAGGCGGCCGAAATGTACAAAGTGTTTGCCAATGAAATGACGGAGTGCATTATTCCATTTGTAGAGAAGGAATTCCGGACACTTCCAGGACGTGAAAACAGGGCTATTGCCGGTTTTTCCAGAGGCGGCGGACAATCACTTTTCACGGCCTTTTCACATGTAGATGAATTTGCCTGGGTATGTTCCTACAGTGCGTACCTTACGCCTGAAGTCATGGACATTTATTTCCCGTCTTTTAACACATCAGCTGACCAAGTAAACGCTCAATGGAAACTTTTGTGGTTTGGTGTGGGAGAAGACGATTTTCTTTACAGGGATGTGCTTAAGAACAGGGAATATTTTGATGCCAGGGGGATCGCGTACCGATGGCTGAACACAAAAGGCGGCCATACCTGGATGAACGCCAGAACATATCTTGCCACCACATTGCAATTGTTATTTCTATAAACTATATATATAAAACATGAAACACAAACCATTCTTTAAACACAAACTGTTTTTCGCGTCCCTTCTTTTGCTTTCCGCTTTTATGATCAAAGCACAGGCACAAAATCTTAAGATAAATGAGCTGGAGTATTTTGAGGATAGAGGTATCAATGTGCTGGTTTACAGCAATAATTATGCTGGTATGTTCTGTGACGAAAAAACCGCAGCTATTGAATTGATACAACGAGGAGACAGGATAAGTACCGGCGGTGGTATCCGCCTGATGAACACTCCTGAACAATGGGATATTTTCCCGGATCTGGTTAACAGGACCGTCAATCGTGACGACCACTCTATTGAAGTGGAGCTCAAATACAATGATTATGATTTTACATCCCGGATCAAGGTTACCTCTTACGGTAAAGGTGTCAGGCTGGCTGTTTATCTGGACAAACCTGTTCCTGAGAAGTTGGTTGGCCGTGCAGGCCTCAACTGGGAATTCTTCCCTGCCTCCTTCTTTGGAAAAACCTATATGATGGACGGTAAACCGGGTATTTTGCCCTGGTATCCTGCCGACAATACCCATATGCTTCCCCGGAGTGAACAAATTGAACAGTTCTACGGACTTTCCACGTTCGATGACAGAGGCCGGGACGAATTCATTGTTCCTTATCCCTTTTCCAAAGGAAACACCCTGGTTTTCGCTCCCGAAGATCCCGATTTACGCGTATGTATTTCTTCCGGGTCGGAGATCAATCTCTTTGACGGGAGAAATCTTGCCCAGAACGGCACATTCGTAGTCCGTTCATTCCTTCCCGGAAATAAAACAGGCAAGGTCCTTGAATGGTTTATCGAGCCTTCCTACGATCCAAATTGGGTAAGAGAACCGAATATCGGGTTCTCACAGATCGGTTATACTCCGGCACAAAAGAAAGTTGCTGTTGCAGAACTCGATAAGCATGCAGCTCCGGTGGAGACAGCAGACATCATCCGCGTTTCCGAAAAGGGAGAAGAAACAGTGGTCTTCAAGGCAGAGGTCAAACCATGGGGCGTATACAACCACAGGTATAACTATGCTACTATAGATTTTAGCGAAGTGCGGGAGCCGGGCCTTTATTGTATAAGGTTAGGAGAAAGCAAGACCAATGTCTTCCCTGTCAACAAGGATGTATACCAGGGCAAATGGCATTTATCCATGGATGTATTCCTTCCGGTTCATATGGACCATATGGAAGTCAATGAAGGGTACCGCACATGGCACGGAAGGTCTCATATGGACGATGCACTTCAGGCTCCCGTGGATTACGAACAGTTTGACGGATACAGACAGGGGCCTGTTACCCATACAAAATATGAATCCTGGGAACATATACCGGGACTTGCCGTAGGTGGCTGGTTTGATGCCGGTGACTATGATATTCAGAGCAGAACGGTACTTTCCATGACTTCTGACCTTGTCTCTTTGTGGGATATGTTCCAACCCCTCAGGGACCAGACGTTTATTGACCAAAAAACCCAATTCGTGGACATGCACCGCCCCGACGGCACTCCTGATGTAATCCAGCAGATCAAGCATGGCGTACTCAACATAAACGCTCAGGTCGAGAACATTGGTTTTGTTGCACAGGGGATTGTCCAGGGCAACATGTATCAGTACCATCACCTGGGAGACGCTGTCACGATTACCGACGGGCTGGTCTATAATCCATCCCTGGATCCCTATGAAACGGATGGCCGGACATCAGGGACCCGCGATGACAGGTTGGTCTTTACCGGAAACTTCAGTCCGGCCGGCACCATGTCCAATGTAGCTTCACTGGCATCCGCTGCCAGAGTGCTCAAACCTTATTATCCGGAGCTTGCGGAAAGATCTCTTAAAAATGCTTTGATGCTTTGGGATAAGTACTTTGAAGGGGCCGATCCGGCCAACGCAGATAATCGCAGAATGAGATGGTTCCGGGGAGACAGCAGGATCAGTGCTGCAGTTGAACTATGGAAAGCCACCGGAGAAGCAAGCTATAAGGACTTCTTTGAAGGGGCTGTTATCAAAGAAATGGAACCTGTGGAAATGAATTTTCCCGGTGCACCATCCGGAAAGTACTACAACCTGGGGACGGCTTTGAGCATCTATCCACTGATGGATAAGGATTTTCAGGACAAGGTTAAGGAGATCATTCCTGAATATGTCGAGTCTATCAAAGAGAACAGTTCACAGACTCCCTACGGCGTGCCCATTTCAGGCCGTGGATGGGGCGGTAATGACCAGGTTATCAGATGGGCCTACAGCAACTACCTTGTATGGAAATACTTCCCGGAAATGATGGATCCTGAGCTGGTATTGCTGGGATTGCACTATCTCTTCGGTTGCCATCCTTACTCCAATGTGTCATTCATTACATCAGTAGGAGTGAACACCAAAAAAGTCGCATACGGCAGCACCCGGGCTGACTATACAGTGATCCCGGGCGGAGTCGTTCCCGGCCTTCTTCTGCTGGCACCTGACTACATGGAGAACAAGGATGATTATCCGTTCCTGTGGGGAGAGAATGAATGTTGTACCAATTCGATCCCGAATTTTGTAATGCTTTCGCTTGCCGCCGAAGAAGTGGCTGCTGCGATGAACCAATAAGACCTTTACTAACACTACATGATACCGATAATGATTAAAAGAACAAGTAAAAGAATACTCATAACATTGGCGGTCGCCTTGTTTTCTCTTACGGCCTTTGCCCAGAGCCAAACATTTTGCAATCCTATAGACCTGCTTGCCGGGAACCAAAGGGCCAGCCGCGGCGGAGAACCTGTGGTATTGATCTATCAGGACGATTACTATTTGTTTGTCACAGGAAACAGGGGGTATTGGTATTCCCCTGATTTTCTGGACTGGACCTACGTGAACGCACCCACCTTCCCCGGAGGGGTGATCTCCGTAATCGAGAAGGATGGCATACTCTATGCCTGCTCCATGAACAATAAAAATGTGTACAAGTGTGAAGAACCCAAAAAAGGGGAGTGGACACTCACGGCCACTTTTGACAGTGACCGGTACGGTGACGCAAACATGTTTCTGGACGATGACGGAAGACTCTATCTTTTTTACGGCTGGTCACAGATCATGCCATTCAAGGTTGTGGAACTGGATGTGACCACCTTTAAGGAGATCGCCGGTCCCGAGGTGCTTTTCTTTGGTGACTATAAGAATCACGGATTCGAGAACAGAAGGAACAAAGATGTGATCTTTTCGATCTTCAACGGAAGAAGGGAGTATTATGAAGAGGAATTCCCCTGGATCGAGGGACCCTGGGTAACCAAGCACAAGGGAAAGTATTATTTGCAGTATGCAGCCATCGGCCTTGAGTTTCTTTCCTATTCGCATGGGGTATATGTGGCCGACAAACCCATGGGCCCTTACACCTATTCCGAGCACAACCCCCTGACGTTCAAAACCACCGGTTTTGCCGTAGGGGCAGGCCACGGGAGTACGTTCCACGACAAGAACGGTCAGCTCTGGACAATCTGTATGATCCCTGCCTGGTATGCCGGCAACGGCGGTGCCGAACTTGCCATTTATCCTACGGCAGTCGATGATGACGGTGTCATGTATTCCAATACGGCCTACGGTGACTATCCCCAGTACTGGCCCGGGACCAGGACAGATGCCGTTGACAACAACCTGACAGGATGGCTTCTTCTATCCCACAAGAAACGTCTTGAAGTTTCTTCAACTTTTGAGGACTACATTCCTGCCAATGCAGTCGATGAGGATTTCATGACCTGCTGGTCCGCACAGACAGGAAATCCGGGAGAGTATATGACTGTTGATCTTGGAAAGGTCGGTGAGATTTATGCCATCCAGTGCAATTTTGACCACATTGGCTCCACGGTCAATGTAGGGCGCGGATTCGGCCCGTCACCCGCTCCGGATCATTATCAGTGTTATACCGTCGCGGTTTCTAACGACAATGCTACCTGGACCACCATCATTGACAAAAGTGACAACAAGTATGATCACAGACACGATTATACAGAACTCAGCAAGCCTGTTAAGGCTAGATACGTTAAGATTACCAATGTGGCTACTCACGATGAGGCTAACTTTGCTGTTAAGGATTTGCGTATTTTCGGCAATCCCGATGTTGTTGAAAGTGTTAAGGTTACAGATTTCAAAGCTGTCCGGAATCAGGCCGACCGCAGAGAGGCAACCCTTCTATGGGAACCGGTCAAAGGAGCTGACGGTTATGTGGTTCGTTACGGGATTGAACCGGAAAAGCTGTACAACAGCTATATGGTTTACGATACTAATTTACTCACGATCCACAGCCTGAATACCGCCCCGGATTATTATTACGAAATAGAGGCATTTGATTCCGGTCTGGATTACTACAAGGAAATATCTGAGGTAGTAAACGGCACCGGTGCCGAGATCGAACTTACAAAGATCAAACCCGGAGAACGTCCCGCCTGGGGCTGGGGAGGGGCCGATATTCCCCGTATGATGATCCGTCAGGGTCAGCGTGATTATGTGTTTGAAGACATTGAACCGGGATACAGTTATACCCTCAGACATTCGTATGGCCCCGTTCTGTGGCAGGGTGAACTAACCGAAAAGGAACTCATTGGAGAGAGCACCCAGCCTACAGTAACGGTTAATCTGACCGAACTTGGCGTCGGGACCAGGGTAACCGGTATGCTTGAACTCAGGGTATACCCCGGTAAGGAAAAAGGAAAAATTGTGGTGACAACCAATTACAACAGAAGAAGGGTCTTTGCCCCATCCCCCGTTGTGAATGAAGATAACACCGTGACTTTCAATCTGAATGCTCCCAATGCAAAGAATGTTCAGATCAATGCCCAGTTTGCCGAAAGACAGAACATGGACAAGAATCCGGACGGGATATGGACCATCACCCTGGGCCCTGTTGCCCCTGATATTTATCCATACAGTTTCATAGTTGACGGGGTAACGATCATGGATCCGCAGAACGCTGAATGGTTCCCTAATGAGAAATTCAAAAACAGCCTGGTTGAAGTAAGGGGAAAAGAACCTTTGAATCACGAAGTTACCAATGTGCCTCACGGAAGCGTAGATTATACTTGTTATTATTCCGAAACGCTTCAGATGTATGCTCCTGTAGTGGTTTATACGCCCCCGGGTTATGATCGGTCCAAAAAGAAATATCCCGTATTTTACCTGATCAGCGGAACAACGGATACCGAAGAAACATTCTTCAAGGTGGGACGTGTCAATTTTATCATGGACAACCTGATAGCTCAGGGTAAAGCTCAGGAAATGATCATTGTCATGCCGTACGGCAATCCGGGCTATTATCTGAGCGAGCCAAAATTCATGGATTATTTTACCGCGGATTTTATTGGAGACCTTATGCCGTTTATTGAAAGCAGTTACCGTACTCTAAACGACCGCGACCATCGCGCCATCGCGGGATTTTCTCGGGGCGGGGGACAGGCGCTTCGCTGCGGACTCGGCAATTTTGACAAGTTTTCACATATTATTTCCTACAGTTCATATATGGGAACGGAAGAATTTGAAAAAAACTACAAATCCCTTTATGAAGATCCCTCCAGGACCAATAAAATGATGAAATTATACTGGCTGGGAGTAGATAAGGCTGACTTCCTCTATGGAGGTGCCACCGAGTATATGAATCTCATGGACAAATATGGTATAGAAACGGTCAAAGTAGAGACTGAAGGCTTTCGCGGACATACATGGATGGCTGTTAAGCATTTTCTCAACCTGACCCTGCCGCTGCTGTTTAAATAATGAACAATATACTAAATGAATCACCTATGAAAAGAATATTTTTATTAATAGCCCTTACAGCCTGTGTATTGTTCAACAACGAATCTTTTGCCCAGGATCGCCCAAGGGCACTCACGGGCAGGCAACTGGCCGCCATGTTCCCTCCCGGAGTGAAGTCTCCGGAGTGTAACCCGGACGGAACGGTAACCTTTCGCTTCCAGGCTGAAAATGCTGTCAAAGTAGAACTAAACTGCCAGATGTTTGAGGGAAACAAGGCTATGACAAAGGATGAAAAAGGGGTTTGGAGCGTAACGGTAACCCCTCCTGTTCCTGATATTTATCCTTATTGCTTCGTGGTAGACGGGATTCAGGTAACAGATCCGAATAATGTACACATTTTTCCCAACGAGAATTTCAAGAACAGTTTGGTGGATGTACGCGGAGCGGTCCCTGACTTTCAGGATATGCAGGATGTGCCTCACGGAAAAATATCTTACAGATACTATCATTCTGAAAACGTGGGTTTTGACAGACCCATGTGCATCTATACCCCTGCGGGATACGATCCCAAAGGCAAAGAGAAGTATCCCGTTCTGTACCTGGTCCACGGAATGACAGATACGTATGAAACCTGGTTCAAGGTAGGAAGGATCAATATGATTCTGGATAATCTCATTGCCCAGGGGCTGGCAAAGAAAATGATCGTAGTAATGCCTTATGCCAACCCGTATCCCGAGATGATGCGGCGTGGATTGGCCACCGGAATGGATATGATGGGAACGGATCTTTTCACAAAAGAGATCCTCAACGAGGTGATCCCTTTCATTGAGCAAAATTACCAGGTCCGTCCGGAAGCCGGAAGCCGTGCTATTGCCGGATTCTCCCTGGGTGGAAGACAGATACTTGCCTGTGGTCTGGGCAATCCGGATAAATTTCACTATGTCTGTGCATTTGCTCCGGCTGTTTTCGGTAACGAAATGTCCACAAATTTCGATGACGGGACGTATGCAAAACCGGAAGTAATCAGTTCAAGTTTGAAACTCATGTGGTTGAGTTGCGGAACGTCTGATTTTCTTTACCAGACGGCAATGGCTCTTCACAATTCACTCAACGAACGTGGCATTGAGCATAAGACAATGTTTCCGGACGGGGGTCATACCTGGATGAATTGCCGGGATTTTATCACTGAAGCAGCAAAACTTCTCTTTAAATAAATAAATATGAACAAAATAGTAATCATAACGTGTGTCTTATCCCTTTTTATCTCTCATGAAATAAAAGCCCAGGAGGCAAGGATCAAAATTGATACGGACCGGAAAATAGGCCGGATAGATGAGAACATCTACGGCAACTTTGTAGAGCATCTTGGCCGGTGTGTTTACGGCGGTATTTATGATCCGGCATCCTCCAAGGCAGATCAGGACGGTCTGCGTACCGATGTGCTTGAGGCCATCAGGGGCCTGAATGTTTCACTGACACGTTACCCCGGAGGCAACTTTGTTTCCAATTACCATTGGCTTGACGGAGTGGGCCCGGAACGGGTGCCCCGTATGGAACTTGCCTGGGCACGACTTGAAACGAATGAATTCGGTACCGATGAATTCGTGGCGTTTGCAAGAAAAGTCGGGACCGAGCCGTATTTTGCCGTTAACCTGGGCACCGGATCCATCGTTGAAGCCCAATCATGGGTGGAATATTGCAATGTCAAAGAAGGACCCTACTATGCCGAGCTTCGCAGGAAGTACGGTCATGAAGAACCACACAACATCAAGTACTGGGGTCTGGGCAACGAGATGGACGGGGACTGGCAAATGGGCCAGCTCAGTGCGGAAGATTACGTCAAGAAGGCCAGGGAAGCTGCCAAGCTTATGAGAAGCACATCTCCTGACATCAAACTGATTGCTTCAGGTTCTTCAAATTATGCCGCGGGAGCCGACCCCTACCACTGGAACGCTACCATTCTGGGAGGATTGAAAGGCTACATAGATTACATAGCACTTCATATGTACGTGGGTAATTACAGGGACAATTACTACGACTTTCTGGCAACTCCGCTGGAAATGGATCAGCGTACCCAGGTGGTCAGGGGCATGATCCTGAGAGAAAAATCCCATCGTCCCGTGTATATTGCCTGGGATGAATACAACGTCTGGTATCGGGCACGCAGCGGAGACGACGTTGTCGGTACCCGGGCTCTTGAAGAGAAATACAATCTGGAGGACGCACTGGTGATCACCGGATTCCTGAATTGTTTCGTAAGGAATGCCGACATTGTAAAAATGGCAAACATGGCCCAGTTGGTCAATGTAATCGCTCCCATTTTTACGGAAGGAGATGAATTGTTTCTGCAAACCATTTATTATCCGTTGCAGATGTATGCCAACAACGTGAAGGGTGAGTCTCTGGATGTGTTCGTGGACAGTCCGACATACGATACCACGCCTCGTTTTTCTCTTGGTGACAACGAGGCAAGCACTCATCTCCGGGACGTTCCCTATCTGGATGTGACGGCTTCAATTGACGGTGATCAACTTATACTATGTGTCCTGAACAGGCACAAAGACAACGCCATTTCTACCCAGATCATATGTCAGCAGGGCACATTCTCAGGTCCGGTGGAAGTATATGAGATCAACGGGCCCGATATCAAATCCGAAAATGATTTAAACAAAACAAATGTGCAAACAGTAAGAAAGGATGATCTGAAGAAGCCCGGGGCTTCCTTTGAATATTCTTTCCCGGCACATTCAGTAACCATGCTCAAAGGAAAGATTAAATAACATTAAAAAACAGATCATGAAAAAAATCACTTTTTATTCATTGATGACACTTGCCGTTCTTGGGTTTATGTCAGTAAACTCTTATGCCCAGGTGGTTGAAGATTTCAAGACCTCAAGTACCACCCAGACCGGAAAGGAATATCCCATGGTTAATTCCGAAGGCCGCGTACGGGTACAGATCTCGGCACCTGAAGCCAAATTTGTCCAAATTGATATTGGTGCCGTCAAGTATGACCTGGTTCAAGACGAAAATGGCGTATGGACTGGCGAATCTGCCCCGCAGGATGAAGGATTTCATTACTACCAGCTGAATATTGACGGGGCTTCGGTGCCCGATCCGGCAAGCCTCTATTATTACGGAGCCAGCCGTTGGGGCAGCGGAATTGAGATCCCTGCCCACGATCAGGACTTCTATGCGCTGAAAAATGTACCTCACGGACAGGTCCGGGAAGTGTACTATTATTCAGAAACGAACAACACCATGCGTCATTGTTTTATCTATACTCCCCCGGGATATGAAACAAATCTGACACAACGTTACCCTGTCCTCTATTTACAGCACGGTGGCGGTGAAAATGAATACGGCTGGCCCTCACAGGGAAGAACCGGTCTGATCATGGACAATCTGATAGCCGAAGGCAAGGCCAACCCCTTCATTATTGTCATGGACAACGGAAGCTGGACTATGGAAAGACCACGCCAACGTACTGCACAAGAACGTCCTGCACCAGGTGAATCATGGCCTCCCAGAAATTGGGCGGAAGGTTTTATGAATACCCTGATCAAAGACATCATCCCAATGGTAGACAAGAGTTTCCGTACATTGGCAGACGGCAGGCATCGTGCCATGGCCGGTCTTTCCATGGGAGGGATGCAGACAAAGGCCATCACGCTGGCCAATCCTGACGTATTTTCCCATGTAGGTATTTTCAGCGGGGGAACCATAACCGTAGAAGACGTACAAAATACTCCGGGTTTTCGCGATAACAACAAATTGGTATTCATTAGTTTCGGAAGTCGTGAACTGGAGAACCGCAGACCCGGTTTTGGCGGGGATCCCCGTGAAGAAACCGAAAAGCTGAAAGAATCAGGCATGAATGCCCATTTTTATGTTTCTCCGGATACCGCACACGAGTGGCAGAGCTGGAGACGCAGCCTGTACCAATTTGCACCACTGTTGTTTAAAGATTAAATATTATGAAAAAGATAGTTGCATTCCTGAGTGCCGTATTATTAACGGTCAATCTGGGATTTGCCCAGGAAAATGTTGCGGAAATAAAAGAAGACTTTAAGCCTTCAACCCTTAACCAACCCGGTAGAGAGTATCCCAAGGTCAATTCCCAGGGATATGCACGATTCCGTGTGGAAGCTCCCGACGCACAAGCGGTTAGCGTTAGCCTCGGCCTGGGTGGCCGGGGAGGTACCGTGCTCCAAAAGGCAGAAGACGGCTCCTGGATGGGAACGACTGCCGGACCGCTGGATGAGGGGTTCCATTATTATCATCTTACCGTGGACGGAGGAGTCTTCAACGATCCGGGAACACTTAATTTCTATGGTTCCACACGATGGGAAAGCGGTATAGAAATCCCTGCCCACGATCAGGATTTCTATGCTATGAAGAACGTTCCCCACGGAAAAGTACAGCAGGTGCTTTTCTATTCTCCAAGTACGGACTCTGTACGCCGGGCTTTTGTCTATACGCCGCCTTGCTACGAAAAAGAGAAAAACAAAAAATATCCGGTGTTGTACCTGCAGCACGGATGGGGTGAAGATGAAACCGCCTGGTCTACCCAGGGACACGCCAACCTGATCATGGACAATCTGATCGCAGACGGCAAGATCGAACCTTTCATCATTGTGATGACATACGGCATGACAAACGAGATCAAGTTCGGGAGCGGACTCAGGAATTTCGATATCAAGCCGTTCCAGATTGTTTTGGTGGATGAGCTGATCCCTTACATAGATGCCAATTTCAATACCCTTGCCGATAAAGACCACCGGGCCATGGCTGGTCTTTCCATGGGAGGGATGGAAACCAAGATGATTACTTTGAACCGGCCCGAGGTGTTTTCCCATTATGCGCTGTTAAGCGGCGGTGTTTATGCTCCGGAGGACATCAGGGACAAGTCGCAGGTAAAACTCATCTTTTTAAGTTGCGGCAGCAAAGAACGTCCCGAGGGTATAAATCAAGCCACGGCCGCGCTCAAAGAAGCGGGCTTCAATGCCGTAGGATATGTTTCGGAAAATACGGCACATGAATTCCTTACCTGGAGAAGAAGTTTGTACCGGCTTGCGCCGTTACTTTTTAAATAATCCCAATTTTGCTACTTTAGCAAACACAATGCATAGTATATGAAAAAGAAAATATTGACAGTAGTGTTTTCTTTGTGGACCATTGTCGTTACGGCACAGGGATTCCAAATGCCGGCAGGACCGGAAGAGGGTTCATATTCCAGGAGCTGGAAGGACGTGAATTACGCCTCTGACGGTCTGGAAAGCCACCATATGGACATCTACCTGCCCAAAGAGCACAAAACCACGTATCCGGCGGTAATCGTGATCTATGGCAGCGCGTGGTTTGCCAACAACGCCAAGGCAATGGCTTCCGCATCCGTAGGCACGCCTCTTCTGCAGGCGGGTTTTGCCGTCATCTCGATCAACCACCGCTCCAGTACCGAGGCTGCCTGGCCCGCACAGATTCAGGACGTGAAAGCGGCTATACGCTACGTTCGCGCGAATGCTGCCGGTTATGACATTGACCCGTCGTTCATTGGCATCACCGGATTCTCGTCCGGAGGGCACCTTGCCACATTCGCAGGTGTGACAAACGGAGTAAAGACACTCACTTCAGGCGATGTTACCGCAGACATTGAAGGCGCTGTGGGTAATTATCTTTCTGCCGGCAGTCATGTGGATGCGGTAGTTGACTGGTTTGGCCCTGTGGACATGGCCCGTATGTCAAACTGCGAGGCTCCTAATGATGCTTCTTCACCGGAAGCCCTGCTTATTGGAAAGAAAAACCCCCGTGAGGAACCTGATTGGGTCAGACTTATCAGCCCGATCAACTTTATTGATGGAGAAGACCCGGAAATCCTTATCATTCACGGCGATGCAGACAATGTGGTGCCTCATTGCCAAAGTGTCTACTTGAAAAATGCTTTTGACAATGCCGGCGTTGATGCCACTTTCATATCAGTTCCCGGTGGCGGTCATGGTCCCGGTTGTTTTGACACACAGTATTTCAAGAATATGACCGACTTTTTCGCGGAACAGAGCAGCAAATAATACGAGCAACAGTTTTAAAGAAATAGTTATGTTCAGAAAAATTACATTATCAGCAATACTACTGCTGTTTGGAGTGGCAGCCGTTGCCCAGAATCCTATCATACGCGATCAGTTCTCGGCTGATCCTTCCGCACTTGTGGTGGGAGACAAGATCTATGTGTTCCCTTCTCACGACATTCCTGCGCCTGATGATTACCCGCGCAAGGATTGGTTCTGTATGCAGGACTACCACGTTTTCTCATCGGGGAATCTGACGGACTGGACAGACCACGGGGTAATCCTGGACCAGAAAGACGTTCCCTGGGGGAACCCGAAAGGCTATTCCATGTGGGCTCCCGACTGTGCTGAAAATAACGGTAAATATTACTTCTTCTTCCCTGACTTTATGAAAAGAGACGGACAGGAGGGGCAGTTCAGTCCTTTCCGGGTAGGGGTGGCTGTAGCTGACCGTCCCGAAGGTCCTTATACCCCGCGTGAAACGCCAATTGAAGGGGTATTCGGGATTGATCCGTGCATTTTTGTCGATGACGACGGACAGGGATACCTGGTATGGCCCGCCAGAGGGATCAACATTGCAAAACTCAACGATGACTGGTCTGAATTGGCCGAAGAGCCCACACCGGTGGGGGATCTTCCTTCTCCGGGGCTTATTGAAGGCCCGTACCTCTTCAAGGCGAACGGGAAATACTACATGACGTTCCCCTGGGCCCGAAAGGATACGGAAGTGCTGGCTTATTCCACGGCAGACAATATTTACGGCCCCTATGAGTTCCAGGGTGTCTTTTTTGAAGAATGGCCCAACAAATGCTGGACCAACCACCATTCGATCATCAATTTCAAAGGACAGTGGTACATCTTCTACCACCACAACGACTATTCGCCACATTTCGACAAGAACCGTTCGGTATGTGCCGACAGCCTGTTCTTTGAACCCGACGGAAGTATCCGGACGGTCAAACCGACCCTGCGCGGAATCGGCATATCCAAAGCTACATCCGATATCCAGATGGACCGTTACTCCGGGATAAGTGAAACCGGTGCTGCCATTGCGTACCTGGATACTACCAACTATTTTGCCGGGTGGAAGACTGTTTTCAACACTCCTGACGCGTGGGTACGTTACAACACCGTACAATTTGACGGCGACTGCCGGGGTGTCGTTCTCCGGGTTAAGGCTCCCGTGGGCGGGACGTTGTTGTTGCAGAGCGGTCAGAAGACCATCGCTAAGGTAAAAGTGCCCCCGACAGAAGAGTGGAAAGAAATTTCTGTCCGTGTAAAAGGCATTGAAAAAGGCATACATCATCTGACAGTCAGGTCCGCGAGCGAGCATGACACCTGCCTGGACTGGCTCAGGTTTACAAAATAGACTAAGCCATGAAAAAATTATTACTGGTATTTCTTTCGTTATCCCTGTTCGGGTGCGAAGGATCAAACCCTGTACTTACTATTGAAGGCGGTAAGATTCAGGGAGTCAAAGCCGAGACCAGGGGCGTGTTTGTTTACCGGGGTATACCTTATGCTGCACCTCCCATCAGGGAGCTCCGGTGGAAAGCACCTCAGCCTGTCATTCCCTGGGAGGGAGTCAGAATCGCCGATACATTCGGACATCCGTGCTTCCAGGCCGCCCACTATCCGGGCGGTTATACCACAGAGTGGGGGTATGGTGACGAGGCCGCCTACAGTGAGGACTGCCTGTACCTGAATGTATGGACGAAAGCTCCCGGACAAACCGGTAAAAAGCTTCCTGTTGCATTGTGGATCTTTGGGGGCGGATTAAGGGAAGGGTGGGGATCCGAACCCGAGTTTGACGGGGAAGCCTGGGCCGGCAAAGATGTGGTACTTGTCACGTTCAATTACCGTCTGGGTGTTTTCGGCTTTTTGACACATCCCGAACTTGCCGCTGAAAATCCTGAACACGTATCGGGAAATTACGGGAT